>Ga0315288_10000143_pt1 | contig 79483 bp, 72 predicted proteins | sample YL17G11_20_MG_FD_203454 | JGI IMG/M metagenome (GOLD analysis project Ga0315288, IMG submission 203454) | Sediment microbial communities from Yellowstone Lake, YNP, Wyoming, USA - YL17G11_20 | ecosystem: Environmental > Aquatic > Freshwater > Lake > Sediment | place: USA: Wyoming | collected... | reverse complement strand
GATTGAAAAGCACGTAGTTGCCCTCGCGCTGTTTGCGGATGCTGTAAGCCATGCGTCTCTTGCCCCACATATCGATCTTGTCTATGCTTCCGCCGGCCTCAGCGATCCAACCCTTGACGCGTTCGATCACGCCGTTTGCCGCCGTCTCGTCGAGGTCCGGCTGGATCAAGCAGACCAATTCGTACTTTCTCATGGGATTACCTCCTTTCCATGGGCTTGCTCCGTTCTGTGCCGTGGGCCATGACGGAGCGGAAAGGCACGTGAAGCGACGTACCTTGAAAAGTGGCGCAAGTTTACCACAGAACCACGGCTCGGCCCCAGGTCCGTGAGAGAATACGGGCTAACGGACGTAGATGGGGTTGCTAATGATCCATGCGCGCCGTCGACCCCAATAGCGCCTGTAGGCCTCGACCCGATAGGTCCCGGGCTCCATGGCACGGTACGTTAGTGCCTGTCCATGCCTGATCCATTGAACCGGCAGGCCATCCCTTAGCATTCTGATCTCGCAGAAGTCGGGCGCCTTGGCGTGCAGGGCAACACCCGCGCGCGCGGCGATCTGTCCACCCATCACTGCCTGCGAATCCGTGCCGTATGCCGAAAAGCGGAAGCCGCGCGTTGGTCGCGGAAGGTCGTAACCGATGAAGCATCGACCGGCCGCCAAGGCCGCATATAGTGCGCAGGCGTCCAGCTCGGCGTCACCGGTCAGTGGCTCCTCGACCAGTACGTGCGTGTTGATAGACCGGAAGTGATACTCGTATGGAAAGACCTTTCGGCGCAGCAATCCCGAGCGCAAATTCAAGGCATGCGCGTCGGAGCCGCCAATCGCAACCACAGGGCGCTCGGCAAGAAGGCGGTCCCAGCGATCAATCGCCGCTGGCAATGGGCCGCGAGCCAGCAGGGCAGGAAAGAACGCATACAGAAGTCCATGCAGCCGAGTGGGTATGAACGCCTTGAGCTCGCTGAATCCATTCCACAGCTCGATGCCTGAGAAGCCACTGACCGACCAGTCCTCCCAGGAAATATCCGGTTCGTGGAATGCGGGCGCGGCAGGATCGACCGGATGGGCGACGAACGCGAGGCCGCCGCTGCGCCTCGCAGCTGCCAGGAGGTCGGCGGCGTCTTCGCCGCATGCGGCCAGCTCCTTGCGGGCTCCGAGAACGAGGAGGTGGTCCTTCTGGGGCAGGCGGCTGCGATCATGAACCTCCTCCCCCACCAGGAGCAGCAGCTTCCCGGCGTCCTCCTCCACGTACCTTTGCATGCCGCCAATCCAGACATTATGGTCGGTGACGATCACTGCATCCAGTCCACATTTGAGCGCCGCCATGGCTATGTCCCGATGGCTGCCGGAACCGTCCGAATAGCGCGTGTGCATGTGCAGATTGACGACTACCTCGTGCATGCGGACCCCGTCGATGATCTTGGTTGACGAGTCTCGTTCATGGCAGGTATAATTCGAGCGCTAGTTTTGTGGAGGCAAGTGCATGACGACCTTTCTTGATACCGCATTGATTATAGTTGCCGCGGGGCTCATCCTGAGCGTCATTCTGCAAAGCAAGGGTGCGGGCCTCGGCGGTCTGACCGGCTCGGATGCCAGCAGCGTGTTTACGGCGCGGCGAGGGATCGAACGCGTGCTGTTCTGGGTTACGATTGTCCTGAGCGTACTTTTCTTCGGTCTGGCTGTCGCCGAGATCATCGCGAGGCGGTGAGCGGCCTCCGGACTGGCGCGGGGACTTCAGCTCGACGGTGGGGGCGCGAGACCATGTCCGATGTCCCTTGCCAGATCGTCAATTCCCAATTGCGTAGCGAGCCATGAGAAGACTCCGTTGGCAGATCCTGGTTGTCCTGGCAACGCTGGTCGTGGTGGCGGTATTGCTCCTGAGTCAGCAACCGGTCCTTACTCCGATCCTGCCCGAAGCAGCGCCGGGCGGTGTCTACACTGAGGCGCTGGTCGGCGCACTGGGACGTCTGAATCCAATCCTTGACTGGAACAATCCGGCCGACCGCGATGCCAACCGCCTGATCTTCAGTGGCCTGGTGCAGTTCGATGCTCGGGGCCTGCCGCAGGCCGATCTTGCCGAATCCTGGGGAGTTTCCGCCGACGGCACGATCTACAATTTCACGCTGCGGCCAAACGCAGAATGGCACGACGGCGTGGCGGTGACGAGTGACGACGTGATCTTCACTATTGAGCTGATCCGTTCAAGCTCGCTCTTCCCCACGGACTTCAAGAATCTCTGGGACCAGATCGACGTCAGGCAACTGGACAACAAGAATCTGAAATTCACCCTGCCCGAGCCGTTTGCGCCATTCCTTGACTATGCAACCTTCGGAGTCCTGCCAAGGCACATCTTGGGATCCACGCCGCCGGAGCAGCTCGAAACCGCCGAGTTCAATATCAGCCCGATTGGAACCGGACCGTACAAGTTCGATCATCTGATCCTGGAGGCCGGAAGGATCGCAGGGATCGTCCTTACTGTGAACGACCGCTACTATGGCACGAAGCCGTTCATACAGCAGGTCGTGTTCCGATACTACACCGATTCACGAAGCGCGTTCGACGCCTACGAACAGGGAGAGGTGCTGGGCGTAAGCGAGATTTCGCCGGACGTGCTTCCGAGAGCTCTCGAGGATCCGCAGCTCTCTTTGTACACGAGTCAATTGCCTCAGATCAGCATGGTCATGCTAAACACCAAGAACCAAGAGGCGCCGTATCTCGAAAACGCGAATGTTCGCCGGGCACTGCTGCTGGGCCTGAACCGGAATTTCATCATCTCGGCTTTTCTGCAGGGCGAGGCGATCGTCGCGAACGGGCCGATCCTGCCGGGATCGTGGGCACACTATGATGGCATCGAGCGTCTGAACTACGACCCGGAAGGCGCGGTCCAACTGCTCAAGGATGAGGGCTTTGTGATCCCCGCGAGCGGAGGAACAGTGCGGGCAAAGGACAACGTGCCCCTGGATTTTGTTCTCCTGCATCCGGATGACGCGCTGCACACTCAGATCGCCCAAGCCATCCAGCAGCAGTGGGTGCTTATCGGCGTTCAGGTCAACCTGCAGGCGGTGCCCTACGACCAGATGGTTCCGACGTACCTGGCGCCGCGAGCGTATGAGGCGGCCGTTGTGGATCTGAATATAGCCCGGACGCCAGATCCTGATCCCTATCCGTTCTGGCATCAGTCTGAGGCCACAGGCGGCCAGAACTACTCGCAATGGGATAACCGCTCGGCAAGCGAATACCTGGAACAGGCGCGGACAGAGACCGATTTCACCGTTCGCACGCGGCACTACCGGAACTTCCAGGTAATATTCGAGAAGGAGCTTCCATCCCTGCCGCTGTATTTCCCAGTGTACAGTTACGGCGTGGACGCCCAGGTTCGCGGTGTCCAAATCGCTTCCCTGTACGACCGCAGTGACAGATTCTCGTTGATCCGCAGCTGGTATCTGGTTACGCGGCGCGCGCTTCAGCAGACTCCGGAAGCGACCATCGCACCGTAGCACGGGCTCGGCGCCACCGGCATGCTCGTGCGATCACCGACCCTTGTGTGAGGAGCAGCAATGATGACTTCTGCCTTGTCCTATGCGCGCCAGAACAGCGAGAGGTTTCTGTCGGAGCTCCGCGAAGTACTGGCGATCCCCTCCATTTCCACGGATCCGGATCACGAGCCAGATATGCAGCGGGCGGCGGACTGGCTAAGCGCGCAGCTGCGTTGGCTGGGCATGGACAATGTACAAGTGATGCCGACAGCGGGCCACCCGGTGGTCTATGGAGAATGGCTGGGCGCCGGTGAATCAGCGCCGACGGTCATGCTCTACGGGCACTATGATGTTCAGCCGCCGGACCCGCTGGAACTGTGGGTGAGCCCGCCTTTCGATCCGCAGGTGCGGGGCGATTACCTCTACGGGCGCGGTTCTGCGGATATGAAGGGGCAAGTCTTGGCCTGCCTGAAGGCAGTGGAATCGATCGTGCGAACGGATCGGCTGCCCGTGAATATCAAGTGGCTCATCGAGGGGGAAGAGGAGATCGGCTCAGAACATCTCGATGCCTTCATTCGGGAGCATAAGGAGCTCCTGGCGTGCGATTTCTGCCTGAACGCGGATGCCGGAATTCTGGCGGCGGACGAACCCTCCATCACCGCTGGCTTGCGGGGATTGGCGTATTATGAGCTCCGTGTCCACGGTCCCAGCAAGGACCTGCATTCGGGCCTTTACGGTGGAATCGTCCACAATCCGGCGCAAGCTCTGGCAGAACTGATAGCCGGAATGCACGATGCAAAGGGGAGGGTGACGCTGCCTGGCTTTTATGACAAAGTCCGCAGATTGTCCAAGAAGGAGCGTGACGGCTTCGCGCGGCTGCCGCTCAAGAACAAGCTCTACCTCGAACAGACCGGTGTGCCTGCCCTGTGGGGTGAGTCGAATTTCACGCCGCCCGAACGCCTTGGTGCCAGACCGACCCTCGAGGTCAATGGGCTGCTATCCGGCTTCACAGGGCCCGGCTCGAAAACGGTACTGCCGGCGTGGGCAATGGCCAAGATTTCGTGCCGCCTTGTGCCGGACCAGACCGAGGCAGAGACCAGCAAGCAGATGCGGGCATACCTGAAGAAGCACGCGCCGAAGGACATCCGATGGGATCTCCAATATCTTCACGGCGCGGGTGCCGCCCTGACGAGCACGGACAATCCAGGCGTACGGGCGATGAGAGCAGCCATGAAGGAGGTCTGGGGGAAGGAACCTCACTTTCTGCGGGAAGGCGGCTCAATTGGCGTGGTCGTCCAGCTGCAGCGCCACCTCAAGGTGGATTCGGTGCTCTCCGGCTTCGCGCTCCCGGACTGCGATGCACATTCGCCGAATGAGAAGCTGCACCTGCCCACCTGGTATCGTGGGATCGAGACGCTAGTCCGCTTCTTCTATCATCTCCACTAGCATGGAAGACCGTATTATCACCTACGGCGGGCAGGCTGTGATCGAAGGCGTAATGATGCGCGGGCGGACAGCCATGGCCGTGGCCATGCGGGCGCCTGATGGACGAGTAGTGGTGCATAAGGAACGGCTGGGCCGGCTCTACCGCTCGCGCCTGACCAAGATCCCCTTTGTGCGCAGTGTCGTCGTACTTTGGGACGCCTTGGGCCTCGGCATGCGGGCGCTCACGATCGCGGCGAACACGCAGACGGGCGAGGACGAAAAAATCGAGGGTCCCGCCCTGTATCTTGCCTTGGGCGCAGCCTTGATCTTTGGAATCGGCTTGTTCTTCCTGCTGCCGGCAGGCGTCGGTGCTTTGGTCGAGGGGCAATTGGGCTGGAGCGCCTGGTCGAGCAATCTGCTCGAAGGTTTGGTGCGGCTGGTGCTGCTGGTAGGCTACGTCTGGGGTATCGGTCTCCTGCCAGACATCAAGCGCGTATTCGCCTACCACGGTGCGGAGCACAAGACGATAAACGCATACGAGGCCGGAGCCGAGCTGACCCCGGAATCAGTTGCCGGGTTCTCTCTCGAACATCCGCGATGTGGGACAGCGTTCCTACTCACCCTGGTGCTCTTCTCGGTGGTGCTGTTCAGCGCTCTGGGCCCGCTGCCACTTGGATGGCGGCTGGTCAGCCGCATCATTCTCCTTCCTGTTCTGGCCGGCGTCTCGGCGGAATATATCCGCTGGACGGCCAGCCATCTTGACAGTGCCATCGTTCGCGGGCTGATCAAGCCCAATCTCGCGCTGCAGGCGCTCACGACCCGGGAGCCCGACGCATCCATGCTTGAGATCGCAATTGCCGCGTTCAAGACAATGCGGCAGGCGGAGCTGGACCTTGCCTTGTGAGGAGAGGAGCCGCGCTGAAGATCGCGGCGGACCCGAGCCGGGTTCTTAAGAGAAGGGCGAAATGAGGCAGCTCTTCAGAATGCGGAGAGCCCGATGGGTCGCCGCAGGGGCGGCCGCGCTTCTGCTGGTTGGCCTTTGCGCAACGGGTCTGTGGTCATATGCTCAGGGCCGGCCGCTGCCCGTGCCCGCACGCGAACAGCTCTTTCCCGGCATCGAGTACACGCGCGCGATCCGATGGCAGCCGCGCCCGTTGGTGACGCATGTGGTGACGATAGACATGCGGACCCCGGGCTTGCGATTTCTGGTCACGCCCGCGGACGACCGGGGCAGCGATACACCGTTGCGGGCCCGGAAGACAACGGAATTCCTGCAGGAGTTTGATGTCCAGATCGCGATTAATGGCGATGGTTTCTCGCCATGGTGGTCCCGCAGTCCGGCTGACTACTATCCCCATTCGGGAGACCCCGTCCGGCCGCGCGGCGACGCCGCCTCCCGCGGCAGGGTCTACTGGTCCACCAGCGAGGCCTTTCCAACTCTCTACATCAATTCGCGCGACCATTTGAGTTTTGATGCTCCGGCCAGGCCCTACAATGCCCTGTCGGGCGAGACGATGCTGGTAATGGGCGGCCAAGCTTTACCGGATCTGGATCATGTGCAGCTACATCCGCGCACGGCCATCGGCTATTCGCGGAACGGAAGGTACTTGTATCTGGTCGTGGCCGATGGGCGGCAGCCGCTGTACAGCGAGGGCATGACGCTCGCTGACTTGGCTGATCTGATGCTCTCGCTCGGCGCGCAGTATGCGATGAATCTGGACGGAGGCGGTTCCTCGGCCTTGGTTGTTGAGGGCGGCGACGGGGAGCCAAGGATCTTGAACTCCCCAATCGACAGCTACGTTCCTGGGCGTGAGCGCCCCGTGGCGAATCATCTGGGCATCTCGGTGCGGCGATAGCTACCCGAGGAACGAGCTAGGACTCGATCTCCCAGATCTGCTCGAACTCCAATTCAAAGGGAGCGCCCTCCGATGCCTCGGCCGGTGCATCGGGAGAGGCCCCCGCCTGGTCTCCCCGGTCGCACAGGGATCGGTAGACACAGAACCGACAATGCCCGTGATCTTCCGTCAGTGGAAAGGTCTGTGCCTGTGCGATCTCTTGGGCGAGGCTCTCAATCGCAGACCAATCGCGCTTGAACTGCTGCTGATCGTAGGAAAACTGCGCGGGATTGGTCGGGAATTCGGCAAACCAATAGACCATCGAGATGTCACCAGCTTGAAACGGTTGATCGTTGTTCAGTTCCGCACCTGCCATCGCCAGCATGGCGAGGTAGACCCTTGTCTGCCACCGGGCAGCAAGCCACTCGTTTCGCGGTCGCCGGGCGAACGTTTTCCAGTCATAGATGATGGCCTTCCCGGGCTGCACCGCGAGCAAGTCATATTGGGAGACAAGTCGATGTCGGCCCACCCTGGCCGTGAGCGACTTTTCGGTGTGGAGCGTGTAGCCGCCCAAATTTGGCCCGGCCGAAACATAGTTTTGCCACCAGCGTTCCAGGTTCGGTGTTCCCGCCATGGCGGTCAGCTTGTCCGTCGGCAAACCCAGCAGGTGCTGCTGTGTCAGACGGTGGAAGCGCACCGCATCCTGCTTTCGGGCCTCGGTCTCGGAGATCGGTTCTGACTCAACGGCAGGCCACACCATCTGCTCAAGATAACGCAGCTGGAAGCGGCGGGGGCAATCGGCATAGTCCTGCAACGATGACTGGCTGAATGTAGATCCGGGTCCGTCCTGCAAGACCGATTCCAGTGGAGGCGTCTGTATTGGCATTGGCTTCTAGGCCTCGGGGGCGGATGCGCGCGCCAAGGCGATCGCGCCAAGCACGCCAGACATCGATCCCAGGCCAGGCGCAACAATGTAGGCATCAATTTGGTCTGTCAGGGCCGCGTGACGAAGGTAGCCGGCGAGCAATCGCACCACCTGCTCTCGGATGCGCGGCATGAGAAACTCGCGTTGCATGATGCCGCCGCCGAGGACGATCCTTTCCGGACTGCCGACCAGGACGTAGGTTGATACCGCCGCGGCGATGTAATCAGCCTCCAAATCCCAGAATGGGTCCTCGTCTGCAAGTTCCTCGGCACCTCGGCCGAAGCGCTCTTGGATCGCGGGGCCGCCGGCCAGACCCTCGAAGCAATCCGCATGGTACGGACACGATCCCGGAAATGGATCGCTGCCGCGGTCGTGCGGGATGCGTATGTGTCCCATTTCGGGGTGCTGCAGTCCATGCACCGGCTTGCCGTCCACGATGAGTCCGCCGCCGATACCCGTCCCAATCGTAAGGTATAAAGATGTGAGTGTGCCGACGGTGGCTCCCCACGTATGTTCACCGAGAGCGGCCGCGTTGACATCTGTGTCGAGGGTCACATCGACAGACAGAGCGGAGCGGATGGCTCCGACAAGATCCGTGTTCTGCCAGCCTGGTTTCGGGGTGGAGGTTATGAAACCGTAGGTGGGGGAGCGCCGCCTCAGGTCACAGGGGCCAAAGGATCCCACGCCAATGGCCCGGACCTTGCCTGCCTCGCAAAACGGCCGGAAGAAAAGAATGACCTCCGCCAGGGTGACTGCGGGTGTTGAGGTCGGAATCCGCGTCTGATCAACCACGTCACCTGGACCGCGGCCCACGATGCAGTTGAACTTCGTTCCACCGGCTTCAATACCACCATACATGCGGCTCGGAACCACAGCGTGATTCTAGCATGGCCCCGATCGTCGATCTCGTGGGCCGAGGCGGGCTGTGGCTCCTGGGTCGGCGGTGGCTGCCCCCCTAGATTCCCCGCAGGAAAAGGGTGGCAAAGGAGCCTGCGTAGACCTGCGCCTGCTGTGCCTTGGTCGCGCGCCTGCGAGATGCCACCCCGAAGAAATCGGGCGTGAGAAGCAGGAACATGATCGAGTACATGACCTGTGCAAGGCGCATGCGCAGGATCTCCCTATCCTTGCGAGGATACGCACGCACCGCCCGCTCTACCAGGCCGTTGTAAACCTTGACCATCGCCCGCGCGCCGACCGAATCCTTGCGACCCGCGATCACCGCCTGCGCGAGGTGCGCTCTGGAAATCCCGGGATACCGCCAACTGCCTTCAAGCAGGTACAGGAAGACATCTCGGAGTGTGGTCTCAAAAGGCTTTTGGGAATCAGCCAGAGCCAGCATGATGTCCTCAAGCATGTGGTTGACCGTAAGGGAAAGGGTCTGTGCGATCAGCTCGTCCTTGGAGCGGAAGTGATAGTTGATCGAGGCGATATTGGTGCCGGCCTGCCGGGCGATCCGCCGTGTGGTCACGTTCTCGAGCCCGTGCTCCTCGATGCAGCTGATCACCGCGTTGAGGATAAGCTGTCGTGTGGCAAGCTTCTGTCGCATGGCAAAGCACCTCAGGCGCCGACGCCGCACATCTGTGATGACAGCTCCCAAAGCTGCCGGGCCGTCTGCGGGTTGCTGGCGCCGGTGCTTGGCCGTACAGGCCTGGAGTTCCTCCAATAGACTTCGCCGGACGCTTGGATGCCCGGCTCAGACGCCAGGAAGGCGATGCCCGCCGCAGATTGCCGAGGGGTTACACCCCCTCGGCGGCGGATATCCCACAGAGCGCGCGCAATGAAGGAGTTGCTCTTCAGGCCGATCTCAGTGTTGACCAAGCCAGGGTCGGCTGCAAAGGCGCGAATGCTTGAGTCTCTGCCGAGGCGGCGATTGAGTTCGAGTGTGAAGAGCACGTTGGCCAACTTCGTCAGGCAATACGCCCTCAGGGGGCTGTAGTGCCCAAGTAGCTGGACGTCATTCCAGTCCAGCTTCCCTTGACGATGGGATCCGGAACTGACGGTGACAACGCGGGCCATGGGCGCTGCGCGCAGCCTGGGCAGCAATTCGACTGTGAGCAGGAAAGGCGCCAAGTGGTTCACCGCCCACTGCATGTCAAAACCCTCCGGCGTCAGAGTCTGCCAGAACGGCACAGTGGCTGCATTGTTGATGAGTGCATCGAGATGGGGATGATCCCAGCCGTCCAAGACAGCGGCGACTTCCGTCGCCACGCGGCGCACTTCCGACTGAATGGAGAGGTCGGCGACGATATAGTTCACATGCTGCGGAGGGAGGCCTGGCTTGCAAAGGCTTCCCTCCGCACTGCGGCATCGATCAGCCGACCGGCCAATGCCAATGACGTGGGCACCGCTGTCCGTCAGGAGCTCGGCTACTGCCAGGCCGATGCCCGAGGTGGCGCCCGTGACCACAAACACCCTGTCTTTCATTGAAGCATCCACAACCGGGCCTCCGATGCCAGCATCATAGACCCGGGCGGCGATTTTGTCAAGCGTTTCATGCGCATGTTTCAAACCACTGATTGACAAATGCAGAGGCGCGTGCTAGAGTCCAGACTGCAGGCGAAACAAAGAGGAGGTTACAGCGATGCACAGCATGTTTCTGGTAACCGGTGCCACCGGCGGTCTGGGAAAGGCATTTGCCGCCGAGTGCGCCAGTCGCGGCTGGGACCTATTCCTTACCGACCTTTCCGAGGAGCGGCTGGCCGTGCTGGCGCCGGCTTTGCAGCGCACCTACGGCGTGGAAGTAGGGTATCTGTCGACGGATTTGACGAACCCGAGTTCGCGGGCGGCGCTCTTTGCAAGCCTCCAGAAGCAGCGCCTGAGATTCCGAGGATTGATCAATGTGGCCGGCTTGGATCACGAAGGCTTTTTCATGGATCGACGAAGCGACGAGATCACAACGATCATCCGCCTGAACATCGAATCGACTCTGCTGGTGACGCATTCGGTGCTGCCGTACAGGGATCACTCCATGCCGTTCCGGATCATCAATGTCTCCAGTATGGGGGCCTACTTTGCCATGCCGATCAAGACGACGTATGCCGCCTCCAAGCGGTTTCTGCTGGATTTCTCGCTGGCTCTGCGAAATGAGCTCCGGGATGAGAACGTGACCGTAACGGTATTGTGCCCTGCAGGTCTGCCGACCACCCCGGGCTGCATCGAGGCCATCGATGCGCAGGGGTTTATGGGGCAGCTTACGACAGAGAACATCGGAAGTGTTGCTCGCCAAGCGGTGGAAGCGGCATTGCGCGGGCGCGCCATTGTCGTTCCCGGCTTCTTGAACCGCGCGCTCCTCTGGGCAAGCGCCCTGGTGCCTTCCACAAACGTCGCGGACATCGTGGGGAGGCGCTGGCGGAGTGCCCACCAGAGGCGATCCCCCAACTAGCCACTACGTGTGGCCGCCCCCCTATCCGGATCCGTCCACCAGCCCTGGAGAGCGACCAGCGCGAGGGCCGGGCCGGCCTCGCCGCGCTTGCCGGTGTTCCAGGTGAGGACGAGCTCCCTGCGTGCCCGAGTGATGCCCACATACAGCAGCCTGAGGCGCTCCCGGGCGTAGTCCAGGCGGGCGCGGCGGGTTTCGTTGCCCTCCTCATAGTACCCAAAGTCCGCGTTGGAGATAGCGGCCTTGAGCTGGGCCAGCGCCTCAGCCTCCAGGTTGAGATCGTCCCGCAGGAACCACTTCTCAGAGACGAAACGATCATTGGATTGGGCAGACGGGAAGTCGTAGTTGTTCACCGACATCAAGTAGACCCGATCCCACTCCAGGCCCTTGGCCTTGTGCAAGGTGGCGACGACAACCTCGCCTTTGTGCGCGTCCGGATCAAAGCCCGCGTCATCCGTCGAAAAACCGATGAATTTGCGTTCATTGCGTGCGATCTCATGGAGATGAGGGGTAAGCTCGGGCAGCCGCCACTGTGGGTTCTCCCGGGCCAGTTGATCCAGCACGAGCGCAAGCTTGTGTGCAAGCGCAAGGTCGGCGGCGGATGAGAAGATGTCCTGGGCAAGCGTGATCACCAGCTGATCGATTGGCAGGACCGTGGCTCCGTGCCAGCGGGCTGCAACCTCCCGAAATGATCCAAGTTCGGCATGCAGCGCCGCCTTCTGGTCATCCGGCCAGTCCGCGTGGGAATCCAGCGCGGGCGGAACGGCGGATTCGATTCCGTCCAGGGCGTTGATCAACGGCAGCGGTGCCAGGTAGTCCTCCAGGTGCTCGAGGCTCCCGATGATGGCAGCCGTGCGTCCCGAAAGAAGTTCCCGCGCCTTGTTGCCGCGCCAATCGCGGCGCCACACCCTGTACGCGTGGGCAAGCTTGGTTGATGCGCCTGGATCGGCGAGATAGGCGAGCACGTGGGTGAGCGCGCCCGCAACGGCGCGAGTTGGAGAGGTGCTGCGCAACAACTCCCGGTACGGAATGCCGCGGGTCTGCAAAGCCCTCACCATGTTCGCGGCGTGATCGTTGGTGGAGGATAGAACGGCGACGGTCGAGTCCCGGTGGTCCGGAAGCCATTCCTGGAGCGACGCGGCCACGGCGAGTACTTCTTGCTTCGGGGAGAGTTTTCCGGCCACTATGGATATCCCGGCGGGATCGTTCAGAGGATTTGGCTGTGGATCCCCGTCGGGCGCCGGCTCAATGAAAGGTTCTGACAAGGCGTTGCGGATCTCTCCGACCGGGTGCGAGTCCATTGTCCAGGTGACCAAGAAATTCGCCAACGCCATGATTGATGGCTGGCAGCGACCGGATTCTGCCATCGGAACGCTTGGATTCTTCCCAATGAACGCACGCAGCAGCTTCGGATCCGCGGTGGTGAAGGTCTCGAAGATGGCCTGGTTGGGATCACCGACCCGTACCCAGTTGCCGTCCGGGCCGGCCAGCGTCGCGAGGATATTCTCTTGGAGCTGGCTAGAATCCTGCGCCTCGTCCTCCAGTATGAACGGCCAGCGATAACGCAGGCGCTCGAGAAGCTCAGGGGAGGCGGCCAGCATGTCGGCTGCCAGGCGGATCAGGTCGTCAAAATCGACGGCGCCTCGATAGACCAGTGCGCTCTGATAGGCCGAATAGATCTCGGCGCCCATTTCCGCGAGCAGCAGGGGAGCAGGCTGGCGATCGAGTGCCCGCCGCAGCGCCTGCGGCGAGAGCCGACGATCTTTGGCCGATCTTATGAAGCTCGCGGCGACCGACTCAATGAGTTCGGGCCAGTGCCTGCTTTCCACCTGGCCAATCCGGCTTTCGCCCAGGCCTTCGCGGAGAAAAGCATCGCGGACATCAGGATGCATGTGGACCCAGGCGCGGGTCGCCTCCCGGACCATGGCGGAGGACGAGGTCTCATCGACGATAGCGAACTGCTTGTCCAATCCTGCCTGAGGAGGATTCTCGCGAACTATGTCGTGGGCAAGTCCATGCAGCGTCCTGACCCGGTACCCGAGCTGTGGTATGAGATCCCGGGATCTGGCAAAGGCTGCAATCCGGGCGGTGAAGTTCTCAACCGCGGAGTTGACCAGCGTGACTATCAGAATCTCCTGTTCGGGACCAAGTCGGCCGGCGGCGATAAGCTGGGCGGCCAGTGCGGAGAGCGTGTGCGTCTTGCCGGAGCCGGGCACGGCGGAGATGCCGAGTCTGCCGCCTGAGTATTGAAGGATCGTGCGCTGCGACGAGCGCGGCGTGAAAGCGAGACTCATTGAGGCGTGTTGTGGATATGGGGGACTGCCAGTCGCAGCGGCGAGCGCAATTGTGGGGCTATGGGGATCACCTCTGCCGCCCGCTTCGTGCCGAGGGCCGGTGGGGGGCTGACGCCGATAGCTCGTTGGCGCCACCCAACGACGTCTGCTGCCGCAGAAGCAGGATCAATGTGAAAAGACAGATGAGAGCGGCCGCCTGAAGATTCGACTGTGGGGCTGCCCATAGGAACATCGAATACGAAAGCATCGAAAGGACTTGAAGCAAGATGGGCAGGAACCACAGGGAGGGTGTCACGAATCCAAGAATCAAAGAAAGCGTATCGGCCGGATAGTAGTAGCGCTCGCGCATGTTCGGCAGGAAGAACGGGACGAGTGTGACGCATACCAAGGCTAGCAAGATCAAGGCGGACGCGTCCCTTCGCTTGGTGGTGCGCCAAGTGTAGTAGACCCAGGCCATAAACAAGATTGTGGCGACCGCGACGGCGGGCCAAAGAAGCGAGGTGTACGCCGATCTGGGGATGAAGACGTAGATGGTAGCGGCGTTGTGGGTCAGCGCCTTTCCGGAGCCCGCCTGGCTCGTGTACAGGGTAAAAACCTCCAGCCAGGTGCGGCCAAAGGCGACCGAGGGGGCCATGCAAATCGCGTACACAACAGGCACGAGCAGAAAATGAAACCAACGGATCCTGCCCCACAGCATCATGACGAGCAGAAACGGGGCAAAGAAGATTCCCTGCGGCTTGAATGCCAGGGCAACGGAAAAGAAGACGACTGCAAGCAAGGGCCGGTTGACGAGGAGCAAGTAGAGACAGGTGAGAAGGAAGGCCGTGTAAGTGCTATCGGCCTGCCCCCACACGGCGCTATTGGCCAGCATGGTGGGGCCGGCAAAGAACACGGCGGCAGCAAGAACCGGGAGGTAGCCGTGCGGACGATGCAGCCGCACTATCTTGTAGATCATGAAGGCTGCATATACGTCGAAAGCCATCGCAATCAGTTTCACCGATGTAATGGGCGCAATGATCGAAGACGTGAGCGTGGCAAGGGCCAACAGGTACAGATACGGAGGGGTGTAGTTATAGAAATCCTTGCCCAATCCCGCCAGAGGTCCGTGCTGCTGAAGCTTGGCGTACCAGGGCAGGATGTGCGCCTCCATGTCGCTGTTTGTCATGGCACGAGTAACATAGCGGATGTAGATAGAGAGGAGAAGCAAGAACCCGGAGGCGACAAGCGGAATATACTGACGCAGGTGCTCCTTCATGGAACTGCGCCCGAAATGATGGCCGGCCGCTGGCCTACGATGGGGAGCCTGCGTCTGCTTCACGTATCACCTGATTCAGGGCAACCAGCAGCCTGCCGCGCTGCTCGAAGCCTGATTCGCCAAGTTGGCTGATGCAAAGATAGATGGCCTGCCTGCAGCGGCGGAGCAAGCCGGTGACCAAACTGGCCATGCCATCGAGATTGGCCTGCTCTTCCTCGGCGAACGTCCACTTCTGCCCGACTGGCCAGCTCCGGCTGAGTACGCGCGTATGCGTGAGAGGCTGATCGAGGCGTTGGAACCATCCGCTGGAGCCGGGATCCAGCCAAAACTGAAAGGCGACGGGCCGATTCATCATGAGGAACGAATGCGCCGGGGCAATCAGAACGGCATCCTCCAGACCGGGCTTCCAGGACGCGAGGTATTGAGCGGCGAGCACACCCTCGCCCAGGAGGCGCATGTATTCCCTGCCTATTTCGAAGTCGGGATGATCGGGATCCACAGAGCTTGGTTCCATGGCAAGGCGGAATTTCCGGATGGATTCGACTAGACTGCCTGCGACGCGGGCATCATCTAGCGGGCCGTGGAATCCGAATCCCGGCTGCGAGAGTACCTCGCCGAACAGCCGCCTGAGGAAGTAGTCGAGGGGCTGGGGCGAGAGCTCACGATAGGACCGCAGCCACTCCCGGAGCCGTGAATAGCGAGCGCCGTAGACATGGGTGATGCGCTCCTGCATATCAGGGCGAATGTCCTCAAAAGAAGTGAGCGTGAACCCCCGACGGTAGACGATCTCCACCAACAGGTGAGCGCGGACCAAGTCTAGACCCAGCGCCAGCATGAACGCGCGGGCCACATCGAATTTGGAGGGGGGCAGGTCCCAGTGGGGGTGCGCAAGCGCAGACAAAGTAAGCAATGCGCGGGCGGCGGCCTCATCCCGCAGTGACCGTGAGGGGCGGTGCGTACGGACTGGTATGCCGCGAGCCTCCAAGCGACTCGCAATGGCAAATTGCAGGGCGTCTGAGAGGTACGGACCCACGATGACGATTTCGGAGGCCGATCTCCCCTCATCGATCATGAGGGAGCGGATGTGTTCAACCAGCTGCTCGAGCAACTCCGGGTAGAACCGGGCGGAAATGACGCGCATCACCTGCGCACCGCGATTGTCATCCTTGGCGCGCTTCGGCCCAGGCGCGACGGCCGCCGGTTTTTCAACGGCTGCTGCCAGCGCAGTCGCGAACTGCCCCACTGCGGTAGACATCACAAATGAGGCATCCATGGTAACCGTGGAGTCGCACGACTCGCGCAAAGCCCAGCCGGTGTCAACGTCTGCACCCAGGAACCGGCGGTACCCGGCCTCATCGTCGTAAACGAGTAGCGCCGAATCGAGATTGGGCAGCCAGTCCCCAATGGCATCGTGCGCCCGCGGCACATCCTCTTCGACATTGTCGTAGATGAGGTGACGATGGGCCGCGCGCAAGTGATCGCTCACAACCGGGTCGTGCCAGAGGTGAGACCAGAATACCTCGAGCTGCAGTGAGAAATCCAGGAGGTTGTGGTTCAGGCAGAACTCCCGGAAGCGTGTGGCGCAATCCTGTGCCTCGGTGTAGATGCGACGCTGCGCGGTATCGCCCTTCCAGGCTGAATCGAGACGCGACCCGATCTCGGTGTGCGGGAAGCCCACGGCGGCGGACTTGTTCAGGCTATCGAGGATCTGCGAATACAGCCGATTGCGGTCCATGGTGACGGACTGAAAATAGCCCTGATCGATCAACGGGCGCACGATATGCGAAATGTAGTACTGCGATGATTCGAGTGTCAAGAAGAAAGGGGGACGGTCCGGATGGGCAAAACCCGCTTTTTCCGCCACCAATGGCCAGAAGAGATCGCATAGGCGACGGGCGAGGCCTCCGATCGTCAGGGCTTGGACCTCAGTCCCTGCAGGGATCTCCGGGGAGCGGGCGAGGGAGAGGTACGGCTCTTGGAGCGTGCGTTGGGGTGTCAGAACCAGGATCGAGCCGCCGTGTACACCTTCCGAGAGCAACTGCCGAAGGCGAAACACGCCGACCGTCGACTTCCCACAACCGGCGGGGCCGTGCAGAAACGTCTTTGAATCCAGTGGCTTCTGGACTAGTGCCTCTTGCGCTGCGGTCAAGTTCACGGGTGGAAGTCTTCCGGGCGCGGACGGCAGGGTCCAGCGCTGAGGGGCGGAGGTGCTAGCCAGCGCTCTCCAATGGGAGGGGCGGCATGTGGCGGGCGAAGAATGCTCTTGTCCTCTCCCAGGCGTCCCGGGAGGCCTCCGGCCGATAGACGTTGGGATCCGTGTCTCGAAAGAAGGCGTGCCCTGAGTCCGGATAGATCACGATCTCGTGATCAACCCCTATGCGATCCAGGAGCTGGTCGAATTCTTCCACGGTCCCCTGGGGAATGGACAAATCACGATCGCCGAAAACACCCAAGACCGGCGACTTGAGCCTGTCGAGCTGATCGAACAGGAGCTGCATTTGGCCGCCATAGAAGATACATACCGCGAGAAGAGGCCGACGCAGGCCCAAGGCCAGGGACATCCGCCCGCCAAAGCAAAAACCGATGCTGCCGATGCGCCCGTCGCAATCGGGATGCGCTTTCAGCGCGTCGAAGGCGGCTTCAAGCTCGGCGGGTGCGCCGGGTCCGTACTTACCAAGCAGTGCCGAGGCGGTTTCGGAATCGCCAAGGGGGGCGAGCTCTCCGTAATAGAGATCGGGGGCAAAGGCCAAGTAGCCCAGCGATGCAAATCGATCGGCGATCGATCTGGTCTGATCGTCAAGGCCCCACCATTCCTGGACGACCAGGAGAGTCGGCCATGGTCCAGGCCGGGCAGGCCGGGCTATAAACCCGGAAACGCGGCCGAATTGCGCTGTTTCATTCATGGGTCGGATACCTTTGCGGAGAGGGCCTGCCGAATTATAGTAGATATGACTGAGTGCCCAAATAGCCGGCTCGCTACATAGACGGGCACGTGGGTGGTGGTATTGGGATCTGGTGCAGGGGTCGTAGGACTGGCCCCACTGCCAGTCGGGCAGCCGGGTCCGCGCGCGGATCGCCGCGACAAGAGTCGGACCGAGACTGCGAAGGCCGACACGACAGCAATTCGAGGCGGCAGGGGAGTCCAAGAATTGTTCCGCGAAAGAATAGAATACGGAACAAACCCCGTCACCGGATTGGCAGCTTCAACAAACGAGATCGCGAGCCCCGACAGCGCCATCTAGCAAGAGGTGGGTGAGTCGCCAGGCGTCCCGGTGGCCGGACGGTCCCGCGAGATACGCGAAGCCGCAGTCTCCGGAATTCGCTCGTTCCGGCCCCTGGAGCGCGTATGTGCCAACAAACCGAGCGTTGACACGGCGTCAGGGCACATGTATAATCCACGTCGCTTCTGCCCTGGCAGGATGGTCGCCAGGGCGGTCGCTTGTAGTCCCAGCTTCCCCGGCGATCAGCGTTGGTGGCAAGAAGCCCGCGGGCCGCACGGCGAAGTGAATGTCTGGAGCGAAAGATGCGATATGCTATAGTGGAGAGCGGCGGCAAGCAGTATCGGGCCGTCGAAGGCGAGCTGCTTGAGGTCGACCGGCTGCCGGAGGATGAGGGGAAGCAAATCAACATCGAGCGCATTCTGCTGATGGCTGATGGCGACCAATTCCAGATCGGCACACCGACGTTGGGCGGGATGGAAGTCAAGGCGACGGTTGTTGATCACTTCAGCGGGCCGAAGGTGACGCACTTTCGGTACAGCCCGAAGAAACGCATCCGCGTACGAGGCGGACATCGCCAACAATACACGAGGCTGCGGGTGGACTTCATTGGCGGCAAGGGGGAGGTACGAAAAGCGCAAAAGGCCGAGGTGACGCGGGAGCCCGCAGCTACGGTGACGGAGCCGGCCAAGGAGGCTCCGAAGAAGGCGGCGCAGAAGAAAGCGGCGACAAAGAAGACCGCCGGCGGCAAGCCGGCGACGAAAAAGCCAGCGAAGTAGAGCGAGAGGCAGACATGGCTCACAAGAAGGGCGGCGGCACCAGCCGCAACGGGCGCGACTCGAACGGCCAGCGCCTGGGCGTAAAGAGATATGCAGGTGAATTCGTGTTGGCCGGCCATATCCTGATTCGACAGCGTGGGACCCACATCCATCCCGGGCTGAACGTGGGAGCGGGCAGGGACGACACCCTGTTCGCCACGGTCGATGGCATTGTGAAATTCGACCTCGTTCGAGGACGCAAGCGCGTCAACGTCGTGCCGGCGGCGAAGGAACAGCGGCCATGAAGGCAACCATTCATCCGACCTATTACCCGGACGCAAAGGTGACATGCGCCTCCTGCGGCAGATCGTGGACAACGGGCTCTACAAAGAAGGAAATGCGCGTTGACATTTGCTCCAATTGCCACCCCTTCTTTACAGGCGAGGCGCAGAGGATCCTGGATATCGAGGGGCAGGTTGATCGCTTCTACAAGAAGCTCTCTGCCCGACAGACCTATGTGGAGGGTCAGAAGGCCAAGGAGACTTCCAAGAAGTCTCCGGAAAGACCTATCGCCGACCTCGGCCTCTCCGCGCGGGCCACGGATGCCCTGGTGAAGGTGGGCATCACCCAGGTCAGCCACTTCCTGGAGAAACTGGCGGAAGGCGAGGCCACGATCCTGGCAATCAGCGGATTCGGCCAGAAATCGCTGATCGACGCGAAGAAGAAACTGCGGGGCTTCGGATACGATCTGCCGGAAACCACGGAGGCGGCCGCTTCAACGTAGGATGTGCACCGCCGACAAACTCAGGTAAACTTATCAGGCAGATGCGACCGCATCTGCCTGTTCGCTAGTGCCACAGGCGCCCGTATCAGAGGAGGGGTCAGGATGGGTTCGTGATGAGCGGAATGGCACAGGATCTAGCGACCTTGAGGGACGGAGGCCCAGTTACATGCGACATATGCAAGGTTCTGTCGAGGTGATCTGTGGTTCGATGTTCAGCGGAAAAACAGACGAATTGATCAGGCGCCTGGTGCGGGCCAGGATAGCCAGGCAGAAGGTGCAGGTGTTCAAGCCGGCAATGGATGTTCGATACGCCTCGGCGAAAGTCACTTCGCACACAGGCGCGGACTTCGAGGCGCTGCCCGTGGATCAGGCAGCGGAGATCCCAAATCGAGTGGACCCGGATACGACCGTGGTGGGCATCGACGAGGCGCAGTTCCTGGATGCTGAGCTGGTGGAGGTTGTTCAGGGACTGGCAGATCAGGGGAGGCGCGTCCTGGTGGCGGGACTGGACATGGACTTCCGTGGAGAACCGTTTGGAGCCATGCCTATCCTCATGTCCCGAGCCGAGCGAGTGGACAAGTTGCATGCCATTTGCATGGTATGCGGCGACGAGGCCTCGCGAACGCAGCGCCTGGTAAACGGACAGCCTGCCCGCTACTCTGAGCCGGTCGTCATCGTGGGCGCGGCCGAGCTGTACGAGGCGCGCTGCCGGGCGCACCATGAAGTGCCGCGCTAGAAGAGCAAACGAGAGCTGAGCGATGCGGGACTACAGAGAAGTTCTGGCAGATATCCTGATCGATGAAACGACGCTGCAGCAGCGCGTGGCCGAACTTGGCGCTGAAATCAGTGCAGACTACCAAGGCCATCCGAACCTTCTTCTGATCTGCATCCTGCGAGGGGGAGTCCCCTTCCTCGTGGATCTGAGCCGGAACCTGACCGTACCGCACATGATGGATTTCATGGCGGTGAGTTCATATGGTGCGGGACGGCGCGATTCCGACGGCAATGTACGCGTCGTGTTTGATCTTCAGATGAATATCATGGACAAGCATGTCCTGCTGGTAGAAGATATCGTGGACAGCGGTCACACGATTGCATCCGTGCTCGGCATGCTCGGTACACGCCAGCCGGCCAGCCTTAAGGTCTGCACGCTGTTGGACAAGGCCGAGCGCCGCGAGGCGGTCGTGCCGATCCATTACCGGGGATTCACGATTCCAAACCGGTTTGTTTTCGGCTATGGCTTGGACCTGGATGAGTATTACCGCAATCTGCCGTTCATCGGCGTGGTAGACCTGGATAAGTACCGGCCCGAGTAGTCCTTGCCGGAACGAGGCGTGTTCTGGGCGGGTCTAGTGAGGCCGCCACAGCTCATGACCAAGAAGCAACTGAAGCATGAATCTGCATATGCCGGCCGCTGGGTAGCACGGGTCCAGGGGAGAATCGTCGGCCAAGGGGGCACGCCCGAGGCGGCGCGGCGCGCGGGCCAGGCGAATCGGCACAAGGAAAGACCAGAGATCAGCTATGTGCAGTCCGCGTGGTCCCCGACCTTCTCGCCGCTGCTTGACAAGCTTGCCCTGGAAGCGCGGGAGCAGGATGTCTACTTGGTCGGCGGCTGTGTCCGGGATGCCCTGTTGGGCGTGGCTTCGCACGATTTCGACCTGGTTGTTCCGAACAACGCAATCAGCCTGGCGCGAAGGGTTGCAGGCGCGCTTGGGGCGGACTTCTACATCCTGGACGAGTCGTTCGACGCGGCCAGGGTGATCGTCAGCGATCCCTCAGGTGCTCGGGATGTCCTGGATTTTTCGTCTTTCCGGGGAGACAGCATTGCCGCGGACCTTGAGGGTCGCGACTTCACCATCAATGCGATCGCGCTGGATCTCAGGGATCGGACGACGCTCGATCCACTCCAGGGCACGAGCGATCTGCGGGCAAAGACGATTCGTGCATGCTCCCCGGCGGCCATCCAGGATGATCCCATCCGGATCCTGCGAGCCGTGCGGCTGGCTGCAGCATTGGACTTCAAGATAGAGCCGGCCACGCGCCACGCCATGAAGGTGGCGGCAAGACTACTGCCGACGACCTCAGTCGAGCGTCAAAGGGATGAATTATTCAAGATCCTGGATGGCGCACGCCCCGACGCGTCGGTGCGTGCCCTTGAAATGCTTGGCGTGCTTGCGCACGTGATGCCGGAGTTGACGAAGCTCAAGGGAGTGACTCAGTCCACGCCCCATGTGCACGACGTCTGGGAACACACTCTCAGTGTGATGCGTCACCTGGCGGAGATCCTTGATCTGCTACTCGAGGGCAGGCTCGGTGAGGCCAACGGGATGCATTCTAGCATGCTAGGCCTGTGCATCGGCCGGTACCGACCGCAGCTGGGTGAGCACTTTGCCAGGCCCCTGAATCAGGATCGAACCCTGCGCGCCCTGCTGCAGTTCGCGGCCCTGTACCATGACATATGCAAGCCCTCCTCCAGATCGGTTGACGCCGAAGGCGGAATCAAGTTTCTTGGTCATGAACATGAGGGGGGACAGATGGTCGTCCGACGTGGCCACCAATTTAACTTGAGCAATGGAGAGGTCGCGCGTCTCGAGGCCATCGTCGAGAACCACCTGCGATTCTTCTTCCTCGCAGCACCCAAGGAAGAAGAGGACGCGTATCCGTCACGGCGGGCTATCTACCGCTTCTTCCATGACGCGGGAGAGAGCGCGGTGGACCTGATCCTGCTTGGGCTCGCAGATCTCAGAGGCACGCGTGACCACATGCTTACGGAGAAATCCTGGTCCGCATGGCTCGACGTGGCCCGGGTGCTGCTCGACAACCTGTGGGAAAAGCCGGGCGAATCGGTGGCGCCGCCCCGGCTGATAGACGGGCATGAGCTGATGCGAGCGCTGGAATTGGATCCCGGACCGGTCATCGGCAGCTTGTTGGAAGCCATTCGGGAGGCCCAGGCCGCGGGGGAGGTCCGAACCAGGGATGACGCGCTCAACTTGGGACGAGATTGGCTGGCAAAGAATGGCGGCAAAGCAGGAGGCGGTGTCATGAGGCCGGGCGTGGAGTAGCTTGAGACGAGACGCCGGCGGATCCCTGCGGCAACGAGGATTGGCCTGCCCGATCCCGGGCGGACCTGGAGAAAGCAATGGGCGATCAGGTGCTCAATGTCGACGGTGTTAGCATCGCTCTTACACGAAGAGGGAAGGGAACTCCGCTTATCCTCGTGCACGGATATCCGCTCGATAGAACGATCTGGAGCGCCGTGGCAGAAATGCTGGAGGGCGAGTTCGATCTCATCATTCCCGATCTGCGCGGTTTTGGCGCCTCGGAGGTGATGGAAGCCGACCGATCGATCATCGGATATGCGTCCGACCTGGCGGGACTGATGGAACAATTGAGGGTGCGGAAGGCTCATATCGTAGGACACTCGATGGGCGGCTATGTGACCCTGGCATTCGTGCGCCTCTTTGCAGGTAAAGCGACCGGGCTGGGGCTCATCGCCTCGCAGGCCGTCGCCGACAGCGACGAGCGCAAAGCGGCCCGGCAGGCGGCGGCGCGGCAGATCATGGCGGAGGGTGTGGGCCATGTGGTCGAAGCCATGGCACCCAAGCTCTCGGCGGATGCCGGCGTGCAGGCTGCCGTGCGTCGCGTGATCTCTCAGCAGCGACCCTTGGGGTTGGCAGCGGCGTTGGAAGCCATGGCAGGCAGGCCTGATTCGACAGACGTCCTGAAGGCGCTCAAACTCCCCGTCATTATTGTGCATGGAGAGGCGGATGAGTTGATTCCGGTCGAGCGTGGGCGCGAGATGAAGGCGTTGCTACCGTCAGCCCACTACCTCGAGCTGCCCGGTGCCGGACACATGCCGATGATGGAAAATCCCGCAGCTGTGGCGGAAGCGCTGCGTTTCCTGGGGGCGGTCAAGGGAAAGGGCGTCGCCATCCTGGACAATTGATCTTCGCCCCGGGGTAGTTGGCTGCCTCGCGGTGGGTATGCAGGACGCGCACCCAAGACGGCGGTCGGCGGTTTCGCACGCGATAAGAGCGCTCCCGGTTGTTTACAAACTACTGCTAGTGAGGTGATGTTCATCCTGAAGGCGGGAGATCGTGTTTGGTACAATCTTTCACAATTTTGGAGTGATCGATTTCCGGGAGGATTGCAATGAAGAAGTGGGTCTATCTATTCGATGAAATCCGTGCCGTGGAGAAGGCGTCAGGCGGGAAGTGGGATGACGTGAAGGCGCTGGTTGGGGGCAAAGGCGCGGGACTTCTGGATATGACACGCGCCGGCGTGCCCGTGCCACCGTTTTTCACGGTGACGACCGAGGCCTGCAACGAGTATCACAGGGCTGGGAAGTTCCCTGCCGGGATGTGGGCGCAGGAGCTTGCGGCCCTGAAGAAGATCGAGAAGGCGACCGGCAAGAAATTCGGCAGCGCGGACAAGCCACTCTTGGTATCGTGCCGATCGGGCGCCAAGTTCTCGATGCCCGGGATGATGGACACGGTGCTGAACATTGGCCTGACCGACGAGACGGCAGCTGGGATGGTTACGTTGACCGGCAAGCCACGCTTTGTATATGACTCATACCGCCGCTTGGTGGAGATGTTCGGGACAGTAGTGCTGGGAATACCGGATGAGGCGTTTGAAGAGCCGCTCAAGGAGTACAAGCAGAAGAAAGGCTACAAGCTGGACGTCGAAATGACCGCCGACGACTGGAGGGAGATCGTTCGCGTGTTTCGATCCGTGGTCAAGGACCGTGAGGGCGGCGATTTTCCGCAGGATCCTTACAAGCAACTTGAGCTGGCGACGGAGGCGGTGTTCAAGTCCTGGAATGGAAAGCGGGCGGTGGCCTACCGCCGAAAGGAGAAGATCCCCGACAACCTCGGAACGGCCGTGAACATCGTGACAATGGTGTTCGGCAACATGGGCGAGGATTCGGGAACTGGCGTGGCATTCACGAGAAATCCGTCGACAGGCGATCCCAGGATGATGGGCGAGTATCTGCTGAATGCCCAGGGCGAGGACGTGGTTGCGGGGACCCGGAACACCGACGCCATCGAGAACCTCAGACAGAAGATGCCGGCGGCATACAAGCAGTTCATGCAGATCACGAGCCGGCTCGAAAAACACTATCGTGAGATGCAGGATGTCGAATTCACGATCGAACGCGGCAAGCTGTGGATGTTGCAGACGCGCAATGGCAAGCGCACCGCAAAGGCCGCGGCTAGGATCGCCGTCGACATGGCGGGCGAGGGCTTGATCAGCAAGGACCAGGCGGTGGGGCGCGTCTCGCCGGATCAGGTTGATGCGCTTCTGCACCCTCGATTCGATGATGAGGCGAAGAACGAGGCGGAGGCCTCCGGTGCGATGTTTGCCACGGGCGTGAACGCGAGCCCAGGGGCGGCTGTTGGCCAGGTGTACTTCGACGCCGACACAGCCGAACGGATGGCCAAGGAGCAGAAGCAAGACGTAGTCATGGTGCGACCATTTACCAAGCCAGACGATGTCCATGGCATGATCGCGGCGCGCGGGGTGTTGACCAGCGAAGGAGGCGCGACATCGCACGCGGCCGTCGTGGCACGGCAGTTTGGGATCCCGTGCGTGGTTGGCGCCTCGGCCATCAAGGTGGACCTGGAAAGGCGCACCATGACCGCCCGGGAGACGACGGTACGCGAAGGCGACTGGATCTCGGTTGATGGCGGATCAGGTCAAGTGTTCATTGGGAAGATCCCGATGACCGAACCGTCTCTCGAAGAGCAGGTGGAGCTCATGACACTGCTCAAGTGGGCGGATGAGATCTGTGCGCGCCCAGGCCAAAGAAGTGGGCCCCGCGGATGGCCGACCAGGGGCCTGCAGGTTTGGGCGAACGCCGACTACCCGAAGGATGCGCGCCGGGCGCGGACCTATGGCGCCATGGGAATTGGCCTTTGCCGGACGGAGCACATGTTCTTTGAGCCCGAGCGACTTCCGGTCGTGCAGCGAATGATCCTGGCGGGCTCGTCAGAGGAACGGACGGCGGCATTGAACGAACTGCTGCCGCATCAACGGCAGGACTTCGACGGCCTGTTCGAGGCGATGGATGGGCTGCCGGTGATCATTCGGCTGATCGATCCGCCGCTGCACGAGTTCATGCCGTCCGAGGAGGACCTGTTCGAAGAAGTCATCACGATGCGGGTGAGGCGCGAAACGGCTGGGCTGGCCGACAAGGAAAGGCTACTGGCGACGATCCGGGGCATGCGCGAGTCCAACCCGATGATGGGTCTGCGCGGCGTGCGCCTGAGCATCGCGATGCCCGAGATCGTGGAGATGCAGGTGCGTGCCATTTTTGAGGCGGCTGCGGACTGCACCAACCGGGGGATCGTGGCAAAGCCAGAGGTGATGATCCCATTGACCGGCACGGTGAAGGAGTTGGAGTGGATCCAGCCCCGGCTGACGCGCATCGCTAAAGACGTGATGCAGGAAAAGGGCATCCAGTTCCACTACAAGTTCGGCACGATGATCGAGATCCCGAGGGCTGCGGTAACGGCCTTGGAGGTAGCCAAGCTGGCGGAGTTCTTCTCCTTTGGGACCAACGATCTGACGCAGATGACATTCGGCTACTCGCGCGATGATGCAGAGCGTAACTTCCTTGTGACCTACGTGGAGCAGAACATCCTGCCGGTCAATCCATTCCAGACGCTGGACCGCGACGGCGTAGGCCGACTGATGAGGATGGCCATTGAGGAGGGGCGAATGACCCGGCCAGGTCTGGAAGTCGGCATTTGTGGAGAGCACGGCGGCGATCCCGAGTCGATCGAGTGGTGCCATATCATCGGCAACAACTACGTGAGCTGCTCGCCGTTCCGGGTTCCGATCGCTCGGCTGGCCGCCGCGCAGGCGGCGATGAAGTTTTCCTCCGACCGCGCGAGTAAGGCCAAACGCGCCGGGCCAAAGGCTAGGCGTCTCAAGTCCCGGACAAAAACCACGGCAAGGACGAGGAGCAGGCGGAAGACCCGCCGCTAAAGGGTGAAAAACGACCGCCCCTGTTCGGAGGAGCGGTCGTTTTGAAGCTGGTCCGCGCGGTGACGCGCGTGGGCTACGATCGTTGCCGAACGTCGCGCGGGGTACGGACGCGGTCAGGAGCATCACACTGCCTGGTCCACCGAGAGTGAGTTCCGAATGCCGCTGCGAGGCCGGCTTGTGGAGGACCAATGAACGTCATCGAGGCGATCTATCGACGTCGGTCGCTGGGGAAAGTAAAGCCGGATCCGGTGCCGCGATCGGAAATCGAGAAGCTCCTAGGCGCGGCCGTCCAGGCGCCCAATCATTACAAGGTGCGACCGTGGCGGTTCGTCATCGTTGCCGGGGAGGCGCGAAACCGCCTCGGCGAGGCGATGGCGAGTGGATTCCACCGGAGGTTTCCGCAGGTTGACGACACCGGTCTCGACAAGGAGCGGGCGAAGCCGCTGCGAGCGCCGGTGATTATCGCGGTTGGCGTTGATCGACCGGAGGAAGCGCGCGTTGTCGAGATTGAGAACGTCTGTGCTGCCGCCGCGGCGGTCCAGAACATTCTCCTGGTCGCGACCGAGCTTGGGCTGGCAGGATACTGGCGGACCGGGGATGCAGCGCGCGATCCCGAGGTTAAGGAGTTCCTCGGCCTCGCCGCGGACCAGGACTTGATCGCGTTTCTCTACCTGGGCTACCCGGAGACTGTGCCGGAAATGCCAGAGCGGCCGGGATTCGATGACCGGGCGAGGTGGATGAACTAGCTCACTGACGCGACGACCGCCAGTTCACCTGACTCGGCGAACGCGGGCCGCGCAATCCCACGACTAGAAGACCCAGTAGCGAGCGGTGCCCATCAGGGCCAATGCGACAATCAGGAACGCGGTGCTGATCCAGCTGGCAGACGTCATTTTGCTGCTGGCTTGCCGCATGGTGGCCGCTTGCTCGGGTGAGGGGGCGCCATGCAGTTGACCGGCCAGCTTGGCAAGGAGAGTGGCATGCTTGCTGACGAGCTGGCCGAATCCGAAGCCGACGAGGCCAGCTAGCCCGCCAATTCCGAATCCTAGACCGGGGCCTGACGCCTGCCAGGCGGATGTGAATGCCCGCGAAGCGATCCAGTATAGGGACGCTCCGGCAAAGACCGTTAGGTAGGAGGCCAGCGTGATGCGGGCGCTGAGATGGGCCTGGGAGACGAGGTGGGCCATAAACTTCTGGCCGACTTCTCCGGTAGCCGCGACGGTCGGACCGAGGAAGAACGTGTTGAGTAGGGCGGTGCCGACCCACAGCACGCCTGCTACGACATGAACCAAACGAAGCACGATCATGAGTCCGTTCACGGGCTCTCCTCCTGGGTAGGAATGGGCGAATCATAGCACGATTACCGGCAGCGACCATGACCCGAAGCGCGGGCGCCGCTCCGTTGGTGACCGCGCGACGTCGGGACGCTGGCGACGGGGGTCAACTTCGCCCGTCGAGGGGTGCTATAATGCCGCGCTTGGGGGGTACGGGGCAGAACGGCCTATGCCCTGCGGTGTTGTTCACTGCAATCACTGGAGTGTTCATGAACAAGAAAGAGATGCTTGAGTTGTATCACGAGATGGTGCTGATACGACGCCTTGAAGAGCGTGGTGCCGAGCTGTACCAGCAGGGCAAGATCGGCGGTTTCATGCACCTGTACATCGGTCAGGAGGCCGTCTGCACCGGCCTGATCGCGGCCAGGCAGCCCAATGACCGAGTGATCACGGCCTACCGTGATCATGGTGTGGCAATCAGCTGCGGAATCTCGGCGAACGAGGTAATGGCCGAGCTGCTTGGAAAGGCCACCGGCACATCAAGAGGCAAGGGGGGATCCATGCACATGGCCGACACGAAAAGGAATTTTTGGGGCGGGCACGCGATCGTCGGGGCCCACCTTCCTATCGCCATGGGAATGGCGCTGGGAGACGCGTATGCAAACAGGAACAACGTCATCATATGCATGTTCGGAGAGGGGGCGACGAACATTGGTTTCTTCCACGAGGCCGTCAACATGAGCAAGGTCTGGAATCTACCCGTGCTGTGGGTATGCGAGAACAATGTGTACGGGATGGGAACCGCCGTGGAGCGAGCCTCGGCGGTCTCGTCGATCGCCACCAAAGCCCGAGGGTACGACATGCCGAGCGAGCGCGCTGACGGCATGGATGTCCTGCACGTCTACCAGGCGGCGAAGAAAGCGATCGAAGCCGTGCGGGCGGGAAATGGACCATTCCTGCTGGAGTTGACCACCTATCGGTTCCGCGGGCACTCCATGGGAGACCCCGAGCGCTATCGCAAGCAGGATGAGGTCAAGAAGTGGGAGCAGAGCGACCCAATCGGAATCTACCGAGGATATCTGCTCGAAAACAAGATCGCCGGGGTCAAGGCGCTTGACGAGGTCGACGACCTGGCAACCCATGAGGTCGAGAAGGCGGTTCAGTTCGCGGAGGCATCTCCCGAACCCACGCTCGAGGCTCTGTACGAGAACGTTTACGCGGACGGATAGCCAGGGATGATCCTGGCCTTGGCGGACTTTGAGACAAGCGATTGTGGCCAGCTCCGGCAGCTGGTGGAGAACAGATGGCACACATAACGATGAGAGAGGCGATCTCTCAGGCACTATGGGAAGAGATGGAGCGAGACCCCTCGGTATTCATCCTGGGGGAGGAAGTTGGCGTTTGGGGCGGTTCCTACGCAGTGACGAAGGGCTTCTACGATCACTTCGGTCCTGAACGCGTTCGAGACACCCCGATCGCCGAGGCGGGAATCGTAGGCGGGGCGATCGGCGCGGCGCTCGTGGGGCAGCGCCCGGTGGCCGAGCTCATGACGATCAATTTTGCCTTCGCTGCGATGGACCACATCGTGAATGAAGCCGCAAAGCTGCACTACATGTTCGGCGGGCAGTTCACGCTGCCCCTGGTGATCCGAACTGTCGGCGGAGGTGGGCGTCAGCTGGGGGCAACCCACTCCCAGACGCCGGATGCCATCTTTGCGCATTTCCCCGGCCTGAAGGTCGTGGCACCGGGGACGCCGGCCGATGCCAAGGGTCTGCTGAAGTCCGCCATTCGGTCAAATGACCCCGTGCTTTTCATTGAACATGCGACGATGTACCAGGTGCGCGGCGACGTGCCGGAGGGAGACTACACGACGCCGATTGGGGAATCCAAGATCCAGCGTGCGGGCAAGGATGTCACAATCGTGACGTATTCGAAAGGCCTGGAGATATCGATGAAGGCCTCCGACCAGCTGGCAAAGGAGGGCGTCGAGGTGGAGGTCGTGGACCTGCGTTCGCTGCGACCCCTGGATATGGGCCCCGTCCTAGAATCCTTCAGGAAAACCAACCGGGCGGTCGTGGTGGAGGAAGGCTGGAAGTCCTTTGGTGTGGGCGCCGAGATCGCCAGCCGCATCTATGAGGCGGCCTTTGACTATGCAGATGCACCTGTGAAGCGCGTGGCCCAGGATGAGGTCCCGCTTCCGTACAATCGGACGCTCGAGCAAGCCGCCCTGCCCCAGGTTGACGACGTGCTTGCGGCAGTGAGAGAGGTGCTCTAATGGCCGAAACGGTCACGATGCCGAAACTGGGCTTCGACATGCAGGAAGGCACTCTCGTTCGGTGGGTGAGAACAGAGGGTGAGACCGTCAACAAAGGCGACATCTTGGCCGAGATCGAGACGGACAAGGCCACGGTCGAGGTCGAGTCCTCCGCAAGCGGCATCGTGCGCAGACTACTGGTGGATCAGGGGGAAGTAGTTCCGATCGGGTCCCCCATCGCGATCGTTGGCACCAAGGACGAGAAGATAGAAGTACCTTCGGCAGCGGAGGCCAGCGCACCATCTGTGGAACGCGCGGCGGCGAGTTCTACCTCGCCGCCCGCCCGCGACGGTGGGGCGGCTCCCGTGGTCGCCACAGCTGGGCATGAGGCACTGCCGACGAAGGCATCTCCCCTTGCACGGCGAATGGCGCGCGAGGCAAACATAGCCTTGGGGCGGGTGCAAGGGACGGGCCCCGGCGGCCGCATCACCCGCAAAGATATCGAGACCACGATTGCAGGGGGTGCGTCGCGGGTTGCAGACGCTGGAATGTCGACAGAGCCTTCAGTGCGGATCACCCCCCGCAACGATGCTACCGTACCGCTCTCGAAGCTGCGACAGGCCATCGCGCGCCGAATGACCGAATCAAAGAGCACGGTTCCACACTTCTATGTGACCCACGAGTACAAAGTGGACTCGCTGCTTGACCTGCGGGAGCAGGCGAACTCGGTACTGCAGGCGGACGAGAAGCTGTCGGTCAACGATTTCGTCATCAAAGCCACAGCGTTGTGCCTGCGCGAGTATCCGAATCTCAACTCGGTCTTCCAAGGTGATCAAGTCCTGCGACGCGGCGCAATCAATGTCGGCGTCGCCGTTTCGGTTGAGGGTGGACTCCTGACGGTGGTGTGCAAGGATGCAGATCAGAAGCCCGTGAGGCAAATCTCGGCCGAGGTGAAGGCCATGGCGGGCCGCGCCCGGAGCGGAAAGGTGCATCCGGATGATATTGATGGCTCGACATTCACCGTGAGCAACCTCGGGATGTTCGACGTGGAGGACTTCGGGGCGATCATCAACCCACCGGAGGCCGGCATCCTGGCAGTGGGGTCGGCGCGGCAAGTCGCGGTGGTCGAGAAGGGAGAGGTCCGCGCCGGCTGGCGGATGAAGGCCACTATCGCGGTCGACCATCGGGTAAGCGACGGCGCGGAAGCCGCACAATTCATGCAGACTCTGGCCAAGTACATTGAAACTCCGTTGAGCCTATTCCTCTAAATGCAGAGATCCGGAAGCTGGAAGCCTTCCGGATCTTCATCTCATGCGACATTCGGTATACCTGCACGTCCCATTCTGTACACATCGGTGCGCGTACTGCGACTTTACAACCTACGCCGGACAGGAGCGCTCCATTCCGGCCTATGTATCCGCGCTGTGCGCAGAGGTGGACTACGTGGGGAATTGGGCCCCCGAGGGGGTAAGCGTCCACACGATCTTCTTCGGCGGTGGCACACCCTCGCTGCTACTGTCGGAACAAGTGGGGCTTGTGCTCGCGACGATTCGACGCGCGCTGCCGGTGGAAGAGGCCGCCGAGGTTACGTTGGAGGCCAATCCGGGAACAGTCTCGCCGCGCGGCCTGCAAACCTTGCGAGCAGCTGGGATCAATCGGATCAGCCTGGGTGTGCAATCGGCAAACGGGGAAGAACTGCGTATGTTGGAGCGTGCCCACAACTACGGCGACGTCCTGGACGCAGTATCAGGCGTCCGCCGGGCGGGCTTTGACAACCTGAACACGGACCTCATCTACGGATTACCAGGCCAGACCATGTACACGTGGCAGACCACGGTCAGGCGCGTGCTCGATCTTCGGCCGGACCACTTCTCCGCGTACGCACTTACGCTGGAGCACGGAACGCCTTTTGAACGGTGGAGCAGTCGCGGCCTATTGTCTGCGCCGGATCCAGATCGGGCGGCAGACATGTACGAGTGGCTCTCCTATGAACTACAGACCGCGGGCTACGAGCAGTACGAGATCTCGAATTGGGCCCACCCCGGGCGCGAGTGCCTGCACAATCTTCAGTATTGGAGGGGAGGGCCGTATCTTGGCTTTGGCGCGGGCGCTCACGGGTATGCTGGCGGCTACCGATACTCCAATATGCCGGCGATCCGAAGCTACACAGAGAGATTCTCGCAACAGGCAGCCGATGAACGGGGCACCGGCGCCCGCACTGTTTCAGCGCCCCCGGAGTCCGTGCGCAAAAGGGCACACTACCCCTGTTCGCCGGCAGTCATAACCCATCATCGGCAGAGCACTCAAGATGATATTGGGGAATTCATGATAACCGGGCTCCGGCTTACGAAGGAGGGAGTCAGTGCGAACAGATTCCAACGAAGATTCGGCACGGGGTTGTTGGAAATGTACGGGCGTGAAATCCCACAACTCACGCAGTCAGGTCTCCTGGAATGGACGGAATCCAAGAGCGTCGGGGCTGCGCGTGATGATCAAGATCCTGGGGGTGGGAACGACCAGAGCATAAGATTGACCACGAGGGGGAGGTTGCTCGGCAATCACGTTTTTGCGGAGTTCTTGTCGCCGGCCGCCGTGGATTGAAGAGCGGCTAGGCGTTGCCCAGGAAACGGCAGATGTCGCCCCTCCAAGGCAATCCAGAGAATCGGGCGAGGCGGGCCGCACCGCCAGCGAATGCCAATGCACGCCGTCTGAAAGCTTCACCAGCCAACGTTCGTCGGCAAACCGGGTTCGGGCCGCGGCTTGGGAATCGCTGGCCGCCTTGACGGCGGCCAGCATAAACTCATGGGGGTCCGAAGGGCCCTCCTTCCGGCATCATGGTCGGCTGAGACCCGAATCGCGGCCCGGGATGGGATTGTTAGTTGGCGAGCGTGCTACCGATCAAGACTCCATTGGCCCAGTAGAAACCGGTGGTCCCCGATGGCAGCAAGTCATACGTTGCAGTCTGCTCCGAAGACAACATCTCGGCGGAGGACACGAGCGCTCCATCGAGCATTTCGCCAGCTCGTAGGTCGCCAAACGTGCGCCCATCCGCAGTCGGATGCCCGGGCGAGGCCCAGACTTCCCGGCCGTCGGCCAGGAACACATGGACCAGCGGATGGCCCGGTGGCACCGCTTGGCGGGAGACTCGAGTGATGGTTGCCCGGAACCTTGCGCCAGTTTCGTCCGCAGACCAGGCTCCGTCGCCAGGGCGCAGACTCTCGACCGGGGTGGGTCCCCGCGGCGTATCGATCAGGGTGCCTGGCGGAAGGCAAACCAGAGGCTCAGGATGAGGTACGTATTCGAAGTGCAAGTCCAGCAAGGGTCCGTAGCACGAAAGACCCACACACGTCTGGGCGGGAGCCGTGGGCGCGGCCTTTTGTCTGGTGGGCCGGGGCTCCAGAGACGGGCATAGATGAGGTTCATAGCCTGTTGGCTTGAATCCAACCACTGTCCAGCAAGTGTTGTCCACCTGATAAATGGATTCTATCGGATAGTGCTTTTCGCTCTTCTCCGGCGAGCCTGCCTGTTCCTCCGTGAAACGATCGTTGTAGTTGAACTGGGCGGGGTCGCGTAGTCCGGAGTCAGCCCACACGCCCCACATGAAGGCATTCCCCGCCAGTGAGCGCTTGAAAGCGAACTGGACAGCGGCTGAGACCTGCGGGTTGGCTCTTACCCATGCCAGGTCGGTGTCGGATCCCTGGCCACGATCGAAGATCAACGAGTCGTAGCCATTTCCTGGGTAGACGGCATCCGATTTCTCGGCTGAAGCGCCGCCTGTGTCATGATTTGTATCCCGATAGACTTGCACAGTCTCGGCCAGCCATTCCGGTGTGTACGGTGGGAACGCCCAGATCAGGACGTCGCCGAAACCATCATGATCCGTGTCGAGCTCCACGCCATAGTTGATGGCTGAGGGGTCGTTCATATCGCCGCCCACCAGATCGAAGGACACGTAGTACCAATTGGCGTCCTCGTGCAGTTGGAACGTGGCGATATCCAGTTGCGGCAGGTAATTCATGTCGGTTTGGGTGAAGGGCCGTTCGAAGAGATTGATGTTGTAAGAGTCGCCGTACGGCGCCCGGTGTTCGGGGCCGGTGCTGGATGAGTCAACGTCGTAGTTCAGTTTGCCCGATGCCCCTACGTTGGCAGGGGTGGCCATGTGCTGGCTGGCCATGATCGTTGCCAGGAGGGCCGGGGGCGTGGCACTGCCGGCGGCCGCAGGAATGGGATTGCCCAGGGCTGGCGGCGGGGCAATTGTGTAGCCCGGTGCCGGCGGGGGCAGTGGTGCGGGCTGCGTGCTGAGCGCAAACGGAAGGCTGCAGGACAGGCTCAGCAACAGCGCAATGAAAAGCACGACATGCACGATTCGATGGTCTTTCATGATTGCCTCCTCTGACTTCTCCTACTCTGCAAACGCTGACAGTCGCCTGGGAACCTCACCATGCGGCCGTCGCGCGACCGGCATCGCTCGCGCTATCAACAACACTCGGAGTGCGCGTTGTTTTTGCGCCTCCGAAGCCAGGGCCCATGCATTCCTGCGTGCCTGCCGGTGAGACAGCGCTGTGAGTATAGGGCAAAGTCTAGGCGAGCGAAAACCTATGGCGCGGTCCGGTGGCAGCGGCCCCCCGCAGCAGACTCTCTGTCCTGAGCCTATTATGCCCCTCTTTGCCGGGGTTTTCAAGCGCGGGCAGGCTAGGCAGGCGATGCCAGGATTTTGCGGATAGCCGGAGCTACATCTGTGAGATCGTGCAGACCATCGGCAAATGAGCGCCGGGCAGCAGCAGGGCCGATGAGGAGTGCAGGAACCCTGGCATCCGTATGTCGCCTCGTGGCGAGATCCTCCATGTTGCCGTGATCCGAGGTTATGAGTGTCAGCAGGTCGTCGCGCGGCGCGGACACAACACCTTGAATGACAGCATCGAAGGTCTCAAGCTGCTCAAGTGCCCAAGGCATGTCCTGCCTGTGGCCTGCGTAGTCAGTGGACCAATACTCAAACAGCGAGAAATCGTGGGCTGCCGACAGTTGAGCCAGGCGCTTGCCGGCGTCGTCGGGCGTCAATACCGGGGCGTCCGGATAGCCCAGCATGTCGACCCAGGCGGCGCCAGTGAAATCCGCAGACAGAGCTCGACCGGCGAACAGGTCATCTTTGTCTAAGAGGCGGATGCCCGCAGACGTTACTGCCAATGGAATGGACGAGTGCAGTCGTTTTCCGGAGAGCACGCTGCGGAAATAGCGGGGAGGGTACGCATTGAGCAATGACGCGGATCGGCCTATGCGTCCGAGTTCAGAGAACAGGTTTCCATTCAGGAGAAACTGGGAAACGGCCGCATTGGGCTTGGGGCCATAGTGTTCTCCGATCTGGGCCGGGATATTGATGCCGGTGAGCAGAACCGCCTGACCAGTGGCGGATTGCGGTAGACCCTGTACTCCCAGGGTCGCATCGAGAGCCAACAGCGTGGCGTTATCGGCGACAGTCGGTGCGCTAGGGGCAATAAGCCTGCGTCCGCCGAGCAAGCGTTCGACCGTGGGCATCCGAGCGCGCGCAAAGGGATTTGCGGAGGGATCGTCCGCGCCGAGGCCTATGCCGTCGAGGAAGATGAAGAGGATACGCATCGTCTGCCGTGGCAGGTATGCATGAGGCGCGTCTCAGCGCACGTGGCCTACCATCTCGAACAGGAACCAGGCAGAAGGGCGGCCACGCCTGTCGAAGCTGTCGCGGCGTTCGAGGAGTCGAAAGCCGCGCGAGGCAAGGCCCTCAAGGTCCGCTGAGGCCAGGCCGACGCCGGTGTGGTTGCCGATCGATGCCAAGAACGCATAGACACGCCAGTGAGCGCCCACGTCCGAGAGCGCCGAAAGGGTGTGTATGTAGGCACTGCGATCGTGAACTCCGTGCAAGCCGCCAATGTCCAGCGCCAGGTCTTAGGTGTCATCGAGCCCCACGTGTCGCGTCAGGTCTGCTACAGGCAATTCTCAGCGCTTGTCCCGGCACTTTGGATTTTCCGCTGGGTCGAGCGGATTGCCCCCAGCGAGAGGTCCCCAGCGGTCACGTGCCAGCCATCCTGGACCGGGGTGAGTACATTGGTTCCGGAGCCGCAGCCCAGATCGATCGCGCGCGCAGGGCGATGTGTGTGGAGTTAGGCCAACAGTTCGGGAGGCGATTTGCCGCTGTCCCAGGGCGGGTGAAAGACCTACCACAGGCCGAAGTGAAGTCGCCGGAACAAGAATCAGCCCAAGGACTCAGTGCAATCGAGATATTCATGCGGAGCGAACGCTGGTGAAGCTCGCCGTCTGCTGCTATCTTGCCTACATGCTCAGGAGCGGAGCCACAGATGCGAGCGAGGCGAAACGGAACGTCTGGCGACGCAGCATTGCTGCCGATGTCACGCCATGGCTGTGACACTCAGCACTTTGACAATTCCACTTTCTTCTCTTACAATCGTCCGGCACAGGTTACCACAACGACTATCAGCCGCAGGGCGCCAAATCATCCCCATCCCGCAACGATAACCAGGGCGGTGGGAGGGTCTCCGCACCGGAGGTAGACCCGAGGCGGGCTTTCAGTCTGCTAGCAGTATGCACTGAGGAAGGGTATTGATGAAGGAGTATACCACCGAGTTTCTGCGCAACGTCGCGCTGGTTTCCCATGGTAGCGCGGGAAAGACCATGCTTGCGGAATCCATGTTGTACCTGACGGGGGCCACGACGCGGCTGGGTAAGATCGATGACGGCTCCACAGTATCCGACTACGATGAAGAAGAGATCCGCCGCAAGATCTCGCTTGCTGCCAGCGTGATCCCGGTGGAGTATCGGGACCACAAGTTGAATGTGCTGGATGCACCCGGCTTCACCGACTTCGTCGGCGAAGTGATCTCGGCACTGAGCGTGAGCGAAGCGGCAGTGGTGCTAGTGGACGGGGTGGCCGGGATGGAAGTTGGTACGGAAATCGCCTGGCGATACGCCGACGACTTCGAGATGCCGCGCTTGGTCCTGATCAACAAGATTGATCGGGACACGGCGGACTTCGCGAAGGCCTACGACTCGGTCGCCGAGTATGCGCAGTCTGGCGGACACAGACTGGTGAAGGTCCAGTTACCTGTGGGGGAGAAACATGACTTCAAAGGCGTAATCGATCTGATCTCGATGAAGGCCTACCTTGGGGACGGCAAGGCTCCGTCCGAAATCCCAGCCGACATGCAGGGGGCAGCCAAAGCGGCTCACGGAGTCCTCGTCGAGGCGGCCGCGGAGGGCGAGGATACGCTGCTCGAGAAGTACCTCGAGAATGGTTCTCTGTCGGATGAGGAATTGATCCGCGGACTTCGGAAGGTCGTTCGGGCGGGTTCCTTTGTGCCCGTATACTGCGCGGCGGGGGGGCACTCGGTGGGTGTGCTGCCGCTGCTAAACGGGATTGTGGACCTCTTGCCGTCGCCCCCACGGGCCGCGCCGCGAATTGTCGAGGGCCGGGAAGGCAATGAGCCGCTGGCTGCCTCGGACGCCGGACCACTGGCAGCCTATGTGTGGAAGACCACTGCCGATCCATTTGTGGGCAAGATGACGTACTTCCGCGTGTTTTCGGGGACCATCCAAGCCGATGCGCGAGTGTGGAATCAATCGAAGGGCGCCGAAGAGCGCATGTCCGGGCTCCACGTCCAGCGGGGCAAGGAGCAGATCCCCGTGAAAGTTATCCACGCCGGCGATATCGGCACCGTCGCGAAACTGACCGTTTCCACGACGGGTGATACCTTCTGCGAAAAGGGTCATCCACTGACAGTACCGATCCCCAAGTACCCCGCCGCCTTGTTCCGCGTGGCGATTGGACCGAAGACACAGGCCGATGCCGCCAAGATCAGCGCCACGCTGACGCGCCTATCAGAAGAGGACATGACGCTATCCTGGTACAACGAACGCAGCACCGGCGAGACCGTGCTGCAAGGAATGGGCGATCAACACATTGACGTAGCCATCCACCGCGCACAGTCGAAATTCCAGGTAGGACTCGTCCCGCGTGAGCCCAAAGTGCCCTACCGCGAGGGCATCACAAAAAAGGCCTCGGCGCAGTATCGCCACAAGAAGCAGACCGGCGGAGCGGGACAGTTCGGAGAGGTCCACCTGCGTATTGAACCATTGCCGGGAACGGACTTCGAGTTCACCGACGAATTGGTGGGAATGAGCCTATCGCGTTCGTACCTCGCGCCCATAGAGAAGGGCATCAAGGCAAGTCTTGAACAGGGCGTGTATGCAGGCTACCCCATCAGCAACGTCAAGGTCATCGTGTTTGACGGCAAGGAGCATCCCGTGGATTCCAAGCCGGTTGCGTTCGAAATCGCGGGACGCGAGGCTTTCAAACTCGCGGTGCACGGGGCGGGGCCAGTGCTGTTTGAGCCGATCATGACGGCGCGGATCGTGGTGCCCGATGCCCACATGGGAGACATTATGGGTGACCTGAACACCCGGCGCGGGCGGGTGCAGGGAACAGAGTCGGAGCGCGGCAACACGGTAGTCGTGGCACACGTGCCCCTGGCCGAGATGCTGCGGTACACGTCGCAACTGCGGTCACTCACCGGCGGTCGCGGCTACTTCACGATGGAGCTCGATCACTACGACGTGGTGCCCGCGCACGTGGCCGGCCCTATCGTGGAAGCGCATAAGAAGGAACTCGAAGCGAAGAAGGAAGAGTAGTAGTAGGGCCGAAGAGCTCACACCGGTTTCATCACCCCTCGTACGATTGACGGCTGGGTCCGTCAATCGTACGAGGGGTCGTATTTTGAGCAGGCCCAAGCAGACATTTCGCCGCTAGCCTTTCGGATAGCCGTCCCGGAGCCCGGAACACGGAGGGCTTGACAAGTGCACCAAAAATAATAGAATATCCACCAACATTCTCACAAAATCCCCGACCATGTCGATCGAACTTTGTTCGTGTCGCATGCGGAGCCCATAGCCCCACTTTCCTGAAGGTCGAAGTCAACGAGCGGGAAGGACGGTGTGCGGCTGCGCATTCGAAATTCCAGAATCGGCGAGCGCTTGGGCAGCGTCCTTTTTGTTTGCTTGTTGGCCGACTTGATGAGGCACGAAACTTCATGATGCCGTTTTCGAATGCGGGCGCGGCCAAGATCATGCCGGCCCCGGTCCTCGAGGCGGCGATGACGCAGCAGGGCTGCGATGCGGTGCCCTCCAGCAACTCGTCACGCTGGACTACAATCCGGCTAGAATATCCGAGTCCTTGCTGACAACAGAGCACGCATCCGAGGCGAAAATATGCCCATCCTGAAGATTCCATCACCACTCCGGAGCTACACCGACGGCCAGGTGGACGTCAGAGTTGATGGCCAGAACGTGGGGGAGGCATTGGACAGCCTGGTAGAGAAGTTCCCGCCGCTGAGGCCACACCTCTTCAATGGCGACGGCAAACTGCGACCATTCGTGAACCTCTTTGTCGACTCGCAGAACGTCAAGGACCTTGACGGGTTGGCGACGCCCTTGGCCGACGATACGAGGGTGCTTCTCGTCCCTTCAATCGCAGGCGGGTAAGGATGGTCGTGCCACTTCTTCCCGGACTGACCCGAAACGAGATTCTGCGCTACTCGCGTCACCTGCTGATCCCGGAAGTCGGATTGGAGGGTCAGCGACGGCTCAAAGGGGCGTCCGCGCTGGTGATCGGAGTGGGGGGCCTGGGATCGCCGGTCGCGTTGTACTTGGCCGCTGCAGGCATCGGTCGAATTGGACTCGTGGACTACGATGTTGTTGATGCCTCCAACCTGCAGCGCCAGGTGATCCACGGGACCGGAACGGTGGGGCAACGCAAGGTTGAGAGCGCGCGGGCAAAGCTCGTGGACCTGAATCCCGAGGTCCAGGTCGATGTCTACGATGAGGCCTACACGTCGCAGAACGCGATGCGAATCACCGAGGGATACGATGTGATCCTGGATGGAACCGACAATTTCCCGACTCGCTATCTGGCAAACGATGTTGCGGTGTTCCTCGGCAAGCCGAATGTCTACGCCTCGATCTACCGCTTTGATGGACAGGTCAGTGTGTTCGACGCCGGGCGAGGGCCTTGCTACCGCTGCCTTTTCCCCGAACCACCTCCACCCGGATTGGTGCCGTCGTGCGCGGAAGGTGGAGTGCTGGGCGTGCTCCCGGGCACGATTGGCACAATCCAGGCGACCGAGGCGCTGAAGGTCCTGCTCGGCATCGGAGAACCCCTCATCGGAAGACTGCTGCTGTATGACGCGCTGGACATGTCCGTGGAGTTCGTGAAGCTGAAGAAGAACCCGAAATGCCGGGTCTGCGGCCCACAGGCCGACATCACGGAGCTTATCGACTATGAGGAATTTTGTGGCGTCCCCGGGCACGACCACGACACCGGCTCTGCCGGGGCAGGACTTGATATCACGGCGGGCGAGCTTGCGGGGCGACTGATTGGCAATGGGCTAGTGCTGCTGGATGTGCGTGAGCCGCATGAGCTGGAGATCTCAAGAATCCCGAACGCGATCAACATTCCGCTGGGAAGTCTGGCGGCCAGGCTGGCCGAGCTGGACTCAGCGAGAGACATAGTCGTGTTCTGCAAGTCCGGGACACGCTCGACGCGGGCGCTGGAATTGCTGGCGGGCGCGGGATTCAAGAAGGTGAAGAACCTTAGGGGCGGAATCAATGCCTGGGCGCGCGCGGTTGATACGAGCCTCCCACTGTACTGAGCTCGGCTACAGGCCACAGCACGGGCCGCGAGCATAGGCCAACGGGCCAAGTTCCGGGTACGGCAGGGGGGCGAAGGATCGATCGGCAAGGAGAGAGAAGAAGGAGAGAGAATGCGGAAGTTGAGCGCTTCGGTCGGGCGTAATGTGCACGACAATATCCTGGGAGCCATCGGCAACACGCCACTGGTACGGTTGGCACGCGTTGCCCACAACGTTGCCGCCCCAATCTACGCCAAATTGGAGAACCTGAATCCGGGTGGAAGCATCAAGGATCGAGTGGGCCTGCATATTGTCGAGCAAGCTGAGCGGCGCGGTGAGCTGAAGCCAGGGGGGACTATCGTGGAGGCGACGTCCGGGAACACCGGCGTTGGCCTCGCCATTGCGGCGGCACTGAAGGGCTACAAGACCATCTTCGTGATGCCCGACAAGATGAGCGACGAGAAGATCATGCTTCTGCGCGCGTACGGCGCCAAGGTCGTGATCACACCGACCGCGGTTACTCCTGAGGATCCGCGGTCGTACTATGAAGTTGCCAAGAAATTCGCGCGCGACACGCCGAATGCCATGCTGGCAAATCAGTATCACAATCCGGACAATCCCAGAACCCATGAATTAAGCACCGGACCCGAAATCTGGGAGCAAACCGAAGGGTTGGTTACCGATGTGGTCATCGGCATGGGCACGGGGGGGACAATCTCGGGCATCAGCCGGTATCTCAAGTCGAAGAATCCTGAGATCAAGGTAGTGGGTGTCGATATCGAGGGCTCGATCCTGTACGAGATCTGGAAGAACAAGGGGAGAATCCCCCAGGGCGCCTACCCGAAGACATACAAGGTGGAAGGCATTGGAGAGGACTTCCTGCCTTCCACGACCGAACTCACGGCCGTGGATGAGATCGTCCGCGTAAACGACCGGGAGTCCTTCCTGTGGGCGCGGCAACTGGTCCGCCTGGAGGGAATCTTCGCCGGCGGATCATCGGGTTCGGCGCTGGCGGGCGCGATGAAGTACGCGGCCAAGCTTTCCGCCGACGGGTTGGTGGTGGTCATCTTCCCGGACAGCGGATCGCGCTACCTGACGAAGTTCTACGACAATAAATGGATGCGGGAGAATGGGTTCCTCGAAATGGAGTTCGGGGAAGTGACGCTGGGGGACCTGCTACTGGCAAAGCCCGTGAAGAGCTTGTTTACGGCGGCGCTGGGGGATACGCTAAGGCAAGTCATGATGATTCTGCGGCAAAACGGGATCTCCCAGATGCCGGTAATCGGCGCGGACGGCACGCTTGTCGGAACTATTGAAGAAGTGGACCTTCTAAACCGGGTCTTGGATGCGCATAACCACAATCAAGACGAACAAATTGACGACCTTGTCCAAAATGCCAAAGCGGTGTTTCCCGCCGACGCGCCGCTGGACGATGCTATGCCGATGTTGACACAAGGCTACGCACTGATCATTGCTGAGGGCGGCAAACCGACGGGGATATTGACGAAGATCGACGTCTTGGACTACGTTGCGGGCAGGATCTGACCCAACAGAACCGCAAGCGGACGGGCATACTAAGACCGCGATAATTCTTTGCCTCCGGCGATAGGTCTCGCGGTTGGCAAGGACTATCTTTCTGAGGGAGGAAGCATGATGCCAGTGGCTAGGAGAGTCCGGGGGACGGTACTCTCGCTGGCTCTGGGCCAGGCTTCCTTGGTTGCGGCGGCGCCGCCTTCGATGCGAGATCCTTGACGGAGGTGTCACCCCTCAGGATATCCTGGATGCGAAGAATGGCGATCGCAGCGGGCGCGACGACGTCGATCTATACGAGTATGTGGAAGTCGGGTGCAAAGTCAAGAACCACGTCATCAGCGAGGAGGCGAAGTCTCTCACCAATCTCGGCCCAATCATGTCCGGCCGCGCCAAGCCCCGAGTCCCTGAAACGGCGACCGAGGCACCGACTCTGACCCCCGACACGGCGGCTACCTCGTCGTGCACAACTCAGCAGAGCACGGATGAATGGCAATCCTTGCCCGCACGGCAAGAGCGGAGAGCACGTCAGCGGCAAGGGCGCCAGCCGGGATCGCTCGGACACGGATTGAGCTGGAGCAGCCGAGTCCATCACGGACTCGGCTGCTCCGTTTTTCAGTGGGCGTGCTTCCAGTAGAGCTGCCGGGGTAGCCCCGACGATGACAGCCCGGAGGAGGGATCGGCCCAATAGACCCGGCGCGGCAGGCGCGGCAGTCGGTTTGGACGTAGAATCCAAGCATGACGGATGTGACGACAAGACCGACCTACTTGAAGGTGGATCTACCGCGGCTTAAGCAGAATCTGATCAATATCCGCAAACACGTCCATCCCGCAAAGGTGATGGTGCTGCTGAAGGCGAATGCCTACGGCCACGGAGTCGACGGCGTTGCACCGTCTCTGGCACCGCTCATCGATTACATCGGCGTGGCACTTGTGGACGAGGGGGTGCATCTCAGGCACCTCGGCATCACCACGCCGGTCATGGTGCTCGGCGGTACGCTGCCGGACGAACTGCCGCATTTCTTTAGGCATGACCTGACGTTGTCGATTTCTTCCATGGAACTACTGGACGTAGCAGAGAGAGTGGCGGCTTCCGCTGGCAAGAGGCTTAAGGCACATTTGAAGATCGACACGGGAATGGAGCGCATCGGCATCCATGACTACGAGGCAGAGGCCTTCCTCGAGAGATCCATGGCCTGCCGGAATCTGGAAATCGAGGGCATATACACGCATTTCGCGAACTCGGAGGCCCGCGATCTCAGCCAGGCCCGCGTGCAGCTCGAGCGTTTTCGCCTGGTTCTGGAGCACTACGAGAGACGGGGCATTCCACTTCCCCCCCTCCGGCATACGGCAAATTCGGGCGCGATCCTGCAATTGCCCGAGAGCCACCTGGACATGGTCCGGCCGGGCGTGATGCTGTACGGTATGTATCCCGGGGCCGAAGTGCAAAGGACCGTGCATGTCGAGCCCGCCGTAACGTGGCTCACGCAGGTCGTGCACTCCAAGATTACGCTTCCCGGGCGACCAGTAAGCTATGGTTCCTCATGGAGCCCTGAACGCCCGACTCGAATCATCACGATCCCATGCGGGTATGGAGACGGCTACTTCCGACGGATGAGCAACCAGGCGCGTGTGATCGTGAAGGGCAGGGTCTACGCGCAGGTTGGGCGAATCTGCATGGATCAGTTCATGGCCAACGCCATGGACGACGAAGTGAACGTGGGGGATGAGGTCATACTGCTCGGCAGGCACTCTTCGGGATCCCAGGTCACTGCCGAAGACCTGGCCGCATGGGCCGGGACGAACGAGTACGAGGTGCTGACCAACATCAGCGCGCGCGTCCCGCGGCGATTCATCACTGACTAGGTGCATGAAAGTAGATCGGAGCCAGCTGCGGCGCGCCGCTGTTCGCCTGCGTCGGTCGAGTACAATTCGTCGCATTCCAGTTCCTGGAAGATGGGCGAAGAGGTGTTTGTTTGAAGCAAGAGTGGCGCGCATACGGAGTCCTTCTCGCTGTCGCCGGCACGGTTGTTGCCCTCGACCAGTGGACAAAATGGCTCGTTCGTTCGAGCCTGCCTTTCCAGGCTAGCTGGCTTCCCCGCTGGCTTGACTGGTTGAGCCCGTACGCGCGAATTGTTCACTGGCACAACAGCGGGGCTGCTTTTGGGTCGTTCCAGAATGGGAATCCCGTATTTACGGTCCTGGCCATCGTCGTCATTGTTGCTATCCTATACTACTTCCCCCGGGTGGACAGCCGGGATTGGACCCTGCGGCTTGCGATGGGGCTGCAGCTTGGCGGGGCGGCGGGCAATTTGATCGATCGACTGCAAACGGGACGCGTCACGGACTTCATCTCTATTGGCAGTTTTCCGGTGTTCAATATTGCGGACTCGGCGATCTCCGTCGGCGTGGTCGTATTGTTGCTCGGTGTCTGGCTCCGCGAGAGGCAGTCGCAGGGACTCGCGTTGTGACGGAGCTGGTCGCACGTAGTCTCTCCAGGTCGATGCAGGACTTTGAGCTGATTTTTGAAGGGCCCGCGGAACAACGGCTGGATCACTTTCTGGTGCGTTCCCTGCCGCAGTTTTCGCGCTCCAGACTCCAGTCCTTGATACGCCAGGGGTCCGTAACCGTTGCGGGCGAAGCCGCCAGGAAAACCGGCCAAATGCTCCAACCGGGCACGATGATCACCGTGCATGTCCCGGCGCCGTCATCTTCCGGTTTGGCGGCCGAGACGATAACGCTGAACGTCGTGTTCGAGGATGACGACGTGATCGTCGTGAACAAGCCCGCGGGCATGGTCGTGCATCCGGGGGCGGGACATCGCGCCGGGACGCTGGCCAATGCGGCGCTCGCACATGATCCCGGCATGCAGGGTGTGGGAGGCGAGGAACGGCCGGGCGTAGTCCACCGACTCGACAAAGATACCTCCGGATTGATCATGCTTGCCAAGAACGACGCGGCCCTTCGGTGGCTGCAGGAGCAGTTTCAAGCGCGCAAGGTCCGGAAAACCTATCTTGCGCTCGTGGACGGAGTTCCTCCCACACCGAGCGGAAGAATTGAGGCAGCCATTGGAAGGGATCCGAATCATCGCAAGCAAATGTCGATCGTTCCGGAAGGGAAAGGCCGCGGCGCCACAACAGAGTACTTCACGCGCGAGCGGTTTCCCCGGCATTCGCTGCTCGAGGTGCGCCCAGTCACCGGGCGCACACACCAGATAAGACTGCATTGCGCATTCCTTGGCTGCCCAGTCGCGGGCGACACCGTCTACGGCAGGAAGAAGCCTTCCATCAGTATTGGGAGGCACTTTCTACATGCGTCGAGACTCGAGATCGCCCTGCCATCAACGCATGAGCGCCAGGACTTTTCGGCGCCGCTCCCGGAAGAGCTGGAGCGCGTGCTGGCCGAGTTGCGAGTGGAAGCCGCCGCTGCTCTGGGCGAGAAAGTTGAGCTGGGTGAAAACGATGGAACTCATTGATCTGAGATCAGATACTGTCACAAGACCCACGCCTGAGATGCTGGAAGCCATGGCCACGGCGGAGCTGGGCGATGACGTATTCGGCGACGACCCAACCGTAAACCGTCTCCAAGAACTTTCCGCCGATCTCATGGGCAAGGAAGACGGCCTGTTCGTTCCGTCGGGAACCATGGGAAACCTCGCCGCGCTGCTTGCGCACTGCCAACGGGGAGACGAAGTTATTCTCGGAAGCAAGAATCACACCTTCTTGTTCGAAGCAGGAGGCATCTCTGCCTTGGGGGGCATTCATTCCTGTCAGCTTGCCAACCAACCTGACGGATCTCTCCTGCTTGCCGACGTTGAGGCCGCGATCCGGCCCGACGACCCGCATGACCCCATCACGCGTCTCGTGTGCCTTGAGAACACTCACAATCGGTGCGGCGGAACGGTGCAAACACCGGACTATACGAGCCGTCTGGCGGAAATGGCGCATGCCCGTGGTCTGAAGCTTCATCTGGACGGCGCGCGCATATTCAACGCGGCGGCGGCGCTCGGCATTCCGGCGAGAAACCTCGCAGAGCCCGTTGACTCAGTCACGTTCTGCCTGAGCAAGGGCCTGTGCGCGCCTGTGGGATCAGTATTGTGCGGTGATCGCGAATTCGTGAAGAAGGCACATCGAGCGCGCAAGATGCTCGGGGGAGGTATGCGGCAGGCGGGGGTACTGGCCGCGGCCGGAATCGTGGCGTTGGAGAAGATGGTTTCCCGTTTGGGCGAAGATCACGAGCGCGCCCGCCGGCTGTCCCGAGGCCTCGCGGCCAATCCGGCTGTACAACTGGACGCCGACGTGCCGGCCACGAACATGGTCTTCTTTCGGATAAGAGAATCGGTTGGGATCCCAGCGATCGAGGTGGAAGCTCAACTCAAGAAGCAGGGAATATTGGTGAGCGCCACCGGTCCACGCCGCTTCAGGCTTGTTACCCACTACTGGATCAACGATGCCGCGGTGGATAAGACCGTCGCGGCGTATGCGGCTGCCCTGAATTGATCATACTTTGCCCGCAAGGCATGCGCCCGGCCTACCCTGTTTCTTAGCCCGCCGCCATCTTAGCCCGCCGCCATCAGCGCCGGCTCTATCTGATTTCGCCCGCGGGCTTTTGCCACGTACAGTCGGCGATCAGCGAGGTGTATCAGATCCACCAAGCTGTGGGCCTCTTGGGGGAAAAGCGCGAAGCCTTGGCTGACAGTTGGCGCGGGTATCGTCTTCTGATCAGGATCTTGCACAGTCAGGACAGCCATGGTGTCCTGAATGCGCAGTGCGACCAGTTGCGCCTGCTCCGCGTCGGCGTTGGGAAGCGAGATCACGAATTCCTCGCCGCCCCAACGGCCAACAGCATCAGTGTTCTTCACGTGCTGACGCATAGTAGAACTCAAAGCCTCGAGCACCGAGTCGCCGACAAGGTGGCCGTATCGGTCGTTGTACTGCTTGAAATTATCCACGTCCAGCATCATGAGGGCCAGCGGACGAGATTCGAGCGCCGCGGCTTCGAGTTGTGCCTTGAGTAACGCGAGGAAACTGCCGTGGTTGTATAGTCCGGTCAGGCTGTCAAGTTGAGACCGCAGTTCGACCTGCTCGTGCTCGTACGTATTGTCCAGGGATTGTGCGGCGTGCTGCGCCAGCGTGTTCAAGAGCTCGAGATCACCGCGGTCAAAGGCATTTGGCCGGTATGATCCGATCGAGATTATGCCGTCGACGCTCGCGCCGCGCATCGGCACACCGAGCCAAGAGAGGCTGGTTTTATGCTTGCCGACGAGGACGAGCCGAACGCCGGGCAACTCCACTTCCTTGCGTAGATCGGGCAGGAAGAGGCTACGCTGATTCTCGAGTACCCATGATGATAGTGAGCCCTCAAGTCTTACGCGTTGATTATCGAAGTATTCGCCATCGTCATAGCACAGCTCCAGTCGCAGCTGGTCGCCCTCGCGAACGCCGACAAAGTAGGTATCTGCCTCGACAGCATTCTGAAAGGCTGCGCTGAGAAGGGCCATAACCTGGCGCGTATCTAGTGTCGAACTGATGTGACGGGTAAAAGACGCGATCGTCTCGAGTCTTCGAATCTGACCGCGGGAAAGGCTCTTGAGTTGATGCAGCGTCTCGAGGATTATGATCGCCATGATTGCCATGCCAAGCTGCAAAGTCCACTGACGCACGGAGGCAATGAGCTCCAGATGCACGGCAAGGGTTCCGGCAGTGACCAATACGATCAGAGCGTAGGAGGGTCCGCGGTCCGCAATAATGGAACTGGTTATGACCGCGAGAACCAACAGTACGCCGACGTACGCGTTCAACCCCTCCGACACAGAGTAGGAAACGATGACAAGGCCCAGGGACGTGAGAAAGGAGTTCCACCAGCCAAATGCGGGACCGAACCTGGGATGCGGAATGATCAACAGGTTCAGGATCAGCAGATAGGCTATGCCGAACAATCCGAAACCGAGGAGAAGAGAGGTCTTGAACGGAGCCTGCGGCCACAAGACCGAGCCGCTGAACATTGCCAATGCCAGAACAAGGATGCTGCCGACGGTAGACGGTAGAGCCGAGATCCTATGTTCTCGGGGTGTTAGTCCAAAACGAATCCGTTGTCGGGTCATGTAGTGGTACCGACTATGTGCGCGGCGCGGCCTGGGCGTCGCGCCTCACGATCGGCCAGAGTCGTGGCGGAGACTACCATGCCCTTTCCGGCCAAAGGGTGGTGCGCAGAGGATAGCACAAAAAGCGCCCGAATACGCTGGATGGGACTTGCAGAATCTTCGGGGACATCCCCGGTCTAAGTTGCCCGCAGCCTTGGAGCGACCGTCGGATCGTGCCCATCATGGGACTAGAGCCTGGGCTCGATGGAGGCTCCGCCCGCGGCGAGGTGGCGTTCATTATCGCCTTCAGGTGGTGACGAGCACGCTCAAGGGGCTGCAACCTTTCTGATATAATGGGAAATTGGCCGCGTTTCACTAGGGGAACTCACGCGCGGCGAAACCTGCAGCTAGGGCAACTTGCACCAAGCAATCCATGACCACCCATTTCACAATTAGCCAATTCGATGAGGCCGCGGAAGCGATACGGGCACGCACCAAACAGCGGCCTCGGATTGCGATGATCCTCGGGTCCGGGCTGAATAGGATCGCCGACGCGGTTCAAAGCCCGGACGTGTTCCCATTCGCAGAACTGCCGCATTTTCCTGTAGCCACGGTAGTGGGCCACATTGGCCGGCTTCTGCTCGGAGAACTGCAGAGCCACAGCGTGCTGGTGATGCAGGGGCGCGTTCACATCTATGAGGGCTACACGATGGCGCAGATCACGCTACCGATCCGCGTGATGCAACGGCTCGGTGTGGAGACGCTCATCGTTACAAATGCTGCTGGCGGTGTGAACCCCGGGTTCCAGGCGGGTGACGTGATGCTGATCACGGATCACCTCAACTTCCTTGGCATGATGGGCAGCAACCCCCTCATGGGGCCCAACTACGATGAAATCGGGCCGAGATTCCCTGACATGAGTCAGGCCTACGATCGACAGCTGGCGCTACTGGCGCGCCAGGTGGCGGCCGAGGCGGATGTCGATCTGCGCGAGGGCATCTACGCCGGTCTGAGCGGGCCGTCGTTCGAGGGGCCAGCCGATTTGCGATTCCTGCGCTTGGCAGGCGCAGACGCAGTAGGCATGTCAACCGTTCATGAGGTGATCGTGGCGCGTCACGGCGGTATGCGCGTACTGGGCATTTCCGGCATCAGCAACAAGGCCAATCTGGATGGGTCATCGGTCACGACCCACGAGGAGGTCATTGAAGCCGGGAATGTCATCGGCCCCAAGGTGGCGCGGCTCGTTGCGGGGGTCCTCCAGCGGCTCTAGGCCAGAGAAATGCCCGCCATATACCGCTTCCTGGGCACGCACGAAGTGCTCATCTATATTTTGCTGTCGACTGGGGCGATGTTTGGATTGCGCTGGCTGTGGCGATCCTGGAATGAATGGCGCCACGCGGTGTACAGCCTCGAGAGGGAGTTCGCCCTGCGGCGCATGGGGCAGGCTGTGGCCTCCCTCGCCCTAATCGTCGTGCTATTCTTCGCCGAGCTGATCACCGCAACTTTCATCTTTCCCAGTCTGCCCGCATCGATGTTCGTGGCGACGCCGACGCCCGATTTCCTGGCAACGCCGACCGGGACGATCTCACCGGAACTTGCCACCGCCATCGCGATGACACCACGACCGGCCGTCCGTGGTGATGCCGGGGAGGGCTGCGTCGCCGACCTTGTCAACATCAGTGCCCCGCGATCTGGGCAGGAAGTCCGCGGTACCGTGGAGATCCGCGGGACGGTGGATATCCCGGAATTTGGTTTCTACAAGTACGAGGTAGCGGCTCGCGACTCAGACTCCTGGGCAACAATTGCTGCAGGGCGCGAAGCGGTGCTTGATGGAACACTCGGGCAGTGGGATACAAGCGCCTTGCCTCCGGGCGACTACCAGCTTCGCCTGATCGCGAGCGACAATCAAGGGCGGGCCTTACCGGCCTGCATCGTCAGCGTGCGCGTATCTCCGCAATCGTAGGAGAACATGGAAGCCATCGAAGTTCGTCCGACAGTAAGTTCCGACCTTCCCCAACTTATGGGCCTGGATCACTCCTCCACGTCAGATCATGTCTGGCAACTGGAGCTGCGGCGGGATCCGCGGGGACCGCAGGTCTCAGCCATTTTCCGTGAGGTGCGCCTGCCGCGCCCTGTCGCCATCGCCTGCCCGAACGATCCGTTTGCATTGGCGGATGATTGGAAGCGGAAAGCCATGATGTGCACCGCGATCTCCGGATCGGACGCCGTCGGCTATCTTGCACTCGCGGAACCGCGCACGGGCGTGGCCTGGATCACCGACATTGTGGTCTCGCCAAACTGGCGGAGGAGGGGCGTGGGGGGTGCGCTACTCGAAGCCGCGCATACGTGGTGCGCAGAACGAGAATTTCGAAAGGCCTTCTTTGAAATGCAATCCAAGAATCATCCGGCGATGATGCTGGCGCAGAAGTACGGCTACGAGTTCTGCGGTTATAATGATCGGTACTACTCAAATCAAGATATTGCGCTGGTGTTCATGCGGGCGGTTTGAAGGAGCCGGACCGGACGGTGAGGTAGAACGGTTGGGAAGGGAGCATGCTTAGCGGTTGGACTGAAAACTTACTGGTGGGGATCCGGGCCTTCAACCAGGTCCTGACGGCGGGGATCGCCATCACGGCTTTCTCCCTCTTTCTGTATTCCCTGTCGTTCAATCTACGGGACCGCGTTGCTCGTTCCTTTGCGATCATCCTGCTGTGCGTGGTCGTGGTCTTCACGACCGAGGCGCTTCAGAATCCATCCGTCTCGAACGCTGGATTGCAGACCCTGCTGCGGCTCCAATGGCTGGGGATCGTGTATCTCCCGGCGGCATATCTGCATCTCTCGGACGCATTGCTGGTCACGGCCGGCAGGCCTTCACGCGGCAGGCGCCGCTTGGCAGTGCGTGCCATGTACGGCCTCTCCACGCTCTTCTTGCTTGCTCTGGCGGCGGGGTATCTGGTAGGACCTCTCGAGGTCGGCGGAAAGCCCGCGCCCCACCTTCAGCGGACCGCGTGGACCGAAGTCTTCACCCTCTACTATGTCGGCGCCATGGCCTGGGCGAGCGTGAATCTTGCGCGTGCCTTCAGGCGCATGCTGACGCGCTCCGGGCGCCGCAGGATGTGGTACCTGATGGCAGGGGCCAGCGCCCCTGCGCTCGGCTGCTATCCATACCTGCTTTTCGGCTCGGCCCTTGCGGCGAACTATCCGCTGGCATTCTGGGGGGCTGCAGCGGCTATTAACGTGGTTGTAGGCGGCCTCGTGGTGGTCATGGCCTATGCCGTAGCATTCTTCGGAGTTTCCTGGCCCGATCGTGTGATCCGGAGCCGGCTGTTCAAGTGGATCATGCGTGGACCCGTGACGGCGTCCGTTGCATTGGGACTTATGACGGCGGTACGGCGCACCGGGGTCCTCCTGGGCGTCGAGTACTCGGAGTTCGTTCCCCTGACGATGGTGGCAACGGTTCTGCTTTTCGAGCATGCGATCACGCTCTTCGCTCCGCTTTGGGAGCGATATCTGTTCGTAGGTCCGGACCGGACCGAACTACAACTGTTCCAGAACATAGAGGAGCGCCTGGTCACGCAGGGCGATTTGCGGCAATTCCTGGAAGCGGTTCTGGCAGCCGTCCGGGACCACATGCACTCGACCTCGGCGTTCGTCGCGGCCCTTGACGAAGGGGCTCTCTCCCTGATCGTGACTGCAGGCAGTCGCGCGACTCTCGACCAGGATGACCTCGCCGGGGTGCTCCAGCCCTTCATGGAGGTCGGCAGACCAGAACGACATGAATTCGTCTGGGGCAAGTTCTGGGTGCTGCCTCTGAATCAACGCAAGCGCGGCGACATGGATCGCGACGAGGTAGCACCGTTTCTGGGGGTGCTTGGGGTTGCCCGACGAGACGGGCAACCGATGGATCCGGATCAGCGGGATGCACTCTGGCTGCTTGCAGATCGGGCTTCCATGGCTCTCGAGGATCGACGCATGCAGCAGCGCGTATTTCGTTCGCTGCAGGATCTGCAGCCGCAAGTAGACATGATCCAGAGGATGCGGGCCGCCGGCCGCTACGATTCGACCGCGGCCCTCCTGAGTGATGTCCTGTCTCCCGAGTCTGACCTGGCCAACTGGGTGAAAGACGCATTGACGCACTACTGGGGAGGGCCCAAGCTCACGCGCAATCCCCTGATGAGGCTGCAGGTGGTGCAACACATGTTGGGCGCCCATGACGGAAATGCGGCAAACGCCCTGCGCGCGCTGCTGCGCAGGGCAGTTGATCAGGTAAAGCCTGAAGGCGACCGTCGATTCACCACCGAGTGGATCCTCTACAACATACTTGAAATGAAATTCATTGAGGGCAGAAAAGTCCGGGAAGTGGCGGGCAGACTGGCCATGTCGGAAGCCGATCTTTATCGCAAGCAGCGGGTGGCGGTCGAGGCCGTGGCGAAGGCGATTCTGAATATGGAATCGCGGCTGAGGTAGGGAAGGCGGAGTTCGATGAACAATCGTAAGCGCGATCCGGAGAGTCCCATGCCCGGCCTGGACGAGGGCTGGTGGGAGGCAGTACTGGCCGAGGAGGGGAGCCATCATGGCCAGGGGCCCAACCGAGGCCAGGCCCGCACTCCCACGCGAAACGACGTGAGGACCGAAGGACCGCCCCGGGTGCCTCCGAATTGGGAAAAGGTGAGGGTCCTTTTTCAGAACGACCAGATCGTCGACCTGCGCGTCACGGCGTGCAACAGGGGTGGTCTGCTCGTTGAGGGCGAGGATCTCAGTGGCTTCGTCCCGTTCTCCCACCTGATCGACATCCCGGGACCTTCGGACGCGATGGATCGGAGCCGGCTTCTGGAGGCGTATGTTGGCCGTACCCTCCGCCTGAAGGTCATTGAATGTGTTCCTGAGGACGGAAGGATCGTCTTCTCTGAACGCGCCGCGCAGGCCGAACCCGGAAAACGAGCGCAGATCTTCCATTCCCTGCGTGCGGGCGAACGCGTTCAGGGCCTGGTCACGAACATCACGGAATTCGGCGTTTTTGTGGACCTTGGCGGCGTGGAGGGTTTGATCCACATATCGGAGCTATCGTGGGGAAGGGTGGTTCACCCCGGTCAGATCCTGCAGCTGGGGCAGAGCGTTCAGGTTGAAGTTCTTGATCTGTCGCCTGAGCGTTGCCGCGTAGCGTTGAGCCTTAAGCGGCTCCTTCCGAATCCGTGGACGGACATCGGTGCGGAGCTGACCGCGGACAAGTCCGTGCCCGCGGTGATTACGAGTGTGCTTTCCTATGGCGCCTTCGCAAGACTGGATCGCGGCGTTGAGGGCTTGATCCATGTCTCCGAGATGCCCCTGGCCGAAGGGCAAACCATCCGGGATCTCTTGCAAGAAGGACAATCCGTGTCCGTTCGAGTCCTGCACGTGGATGCGGCACACCAGCGGATGGGATTGAGCCTGAAATCGGGCTCCTAACGACGAACGGCGGTGCCATGAGTCTCCTGAAAACCAGGCGGCAGGGCTGCGCCCCGAAATCATAGTGAACAATAGCTCACGGCCTCGCCGAGACGATGCGGGGGCCACCAAAGATTGGCTGCAGCGCCTGGCGCGTTTCAATCTTCACTTTGGCCGTTTCTTCCAGGATACGGTCGGGCTGCTGCTGATCGCCGCGGCGCTGCTGTCGCTGCTGGCCAAATGGGGGATGACCGGTGGAAGCCTACTAACGCCGTTTTCGACGTTCCTCTCGGAGTGGCTCGGCTGGGGGATCTATCTTCTGATCGCGGCCGTGGGACTTGGTGGCATCCTCCTCATCCGCCGCCAGGCTCATGGAACCTCGTGGGGAAGGCTTTTCGCGTTGGAGGCGGCGGCGCTGTTGGCTTTGGGCCTGCTATCAATCGTCGGCGGCAACTCATTGGTGCGTGCGGACGCGGGAATGGATGGCGGTCGGCTGGGGTGGGGAATCGCGTATATCCTGGCGCGGTACTTGGGACAAGTCGGGGGCACGATCGCGTTGGCCGCCTTGTTCCTCCTGTTCGGAGCGGCCGGGCTCGGTGCCTGGGCGATCCTGGAACGCCGGATCATGCTACTGGCCGGCGAGGTGCCGCAGGAGAGCGGTTCCTCCACAATGCTGTCTGCACCGGTCGAAGCGGCGCCTGCCAAGCAGGGGGCGCGAAGGCCGCCGGAGCGGCTGCCTCGCGAGTTCCGCCCAACTCTCAATGCGCCGGATCGGACGACGGCGCGGGCGGCGAAAGCTATCCCGCGTGGGGCAGGCCTGCCGCCGCTGAGCATCCTCCTATCTGAACAATCAGCACGCACTGACGAGAGAACGATCAATCAGACGGCGGGATTGATCACGAAGACCCTCTCCGAGTTTGGCATTCCCGCAACTGTGATCGGGTATCGGGTAGGACCGGCCGTGACGCAATTTGCCGTGCAGCCGGGGTTCATGAAACGTGTGGGAACAAACGAGAACGACGATGCCCAGCAGATGAAAGTTCGAGTGGCACAGATCGCCAACCTGCAGAAAGACCTTGCGCTGGCGCTCTCTGCCGAGCGGTTGCGTATTGAGGCTCCGGTGCCGGGAAAGCCCTATGTGGGCATTGAAGTGCCAAACCCGCACGCATCGATTGTCCGGCTGCGCCCGGTCCTTGAGAGCGAGGCATTCCAGGCCAGCCGGAGCCCTCTGAGCGTGGCCCTGGGCAGAGACGTATCAGGGAGCCCGCTGGTTGCGGATCTTTCGAGGATGCCGCACCTGCTGATCGCTGGCGCGACCGGGTCGGGGAAATCCGTCTGCATCACCGCACTTGCGTCGTGCCTGGCGGTCAACAACCGCCCAGAAGAATTGCGAATCATCATGATCGATTCCAAGATGGTGGAGCTCCTCCGTTTCAATGGACTGCCCCACCTTTGGGGAAAGGTCGAGACAGATCTGACGCGCATCCTGGGCGTGCTGCGGTGGGTGGTCATCGAAATGGAGCATCGCTACCGGCTGCTCGAAGCGGCGCGTGCCCGCGATCTTGACGTCTACAATCGCAAACAGGCTCGCAAGGAGCGGGGAACTCCGCTGCCGCGAATCGCGGTGCTGATCGATGAGCTTGCTGATCTGATGATGTCGGCGCCGGATCAGACGGAGCACAATCTCGTGCGGCTGGCACAGATGGCCCGTGCGACAGGCATACACCTCGTGGTGGCAACTCAACGCCCCTCGACCGACGTGGTGACAGGCGTGATCAAGGCCAATTTTCCTGCCAGGCTGGCCTTCGCCGTGGCCTCTGGGGTCGATTCGCGGGTCATACTGGATGCCGGCGGCGCGGAGAATCTGCTGGGGCGCGGTGACATGCTGTTCCTCAATCCCGAGGTCGGGAATCCCATCCGGGCTCAAGGTGTGATGGTTACCGACGCCGAGATCGAGCGTATCATCGATTACTGGCAGAAGAACGCCCAAGAGCCAGCGGATGTGGCGCCGCCCTGGGAGAAGTTGCTGCATGAGCCGGACGCAGACGAAGACGAAGGCCTGATCGAGCAAGCGGTCTCAGTTGTGCGGAGCAGCGGGCGCGCCTCTGCTTCGATGTTGCAGCGCCGTCTGCGGATCGGCTATCCGCGTGCGGCCCGACTCCTCGATCAACTGGAGGAGGCGGGAATTGTCGGCCCGTCCCAAGGCGGAGGACGAGAGCGCGAGATACTGCCGTATGAGGAAGATGCTGACGAGGATGCGTAGTCCGTTTTCTAGTATGATTGGGCAATTCCACAAGGTCCTCACGTGAGAAAAACATTCAGTGATACGTTGCGGGTCGTCTTCAAGGGTGTTCTCGAGCTAATCGGTGGAGTTCTCAACCGGACCGGTATCACCCCCATAACGGTCACCCTGCTGGGCGTGGCTGGTAATGTCCTCGCCGGATACTTGGTGGCGCGCGGGCAGGTAAGTCTCGGCGGCTTGGTCATGCTGATCGCCTGGCCAATAGACGCGCTCGATGGAACCATGGCGCGGCTGCGCGGGGAGGCTACTGATTGGGGCGCTTTCGTCGATTCCGTCAGCGACCGGTATTCCGAGCTGTTTGTCTTGGGGGGCCTGCTATTCTACTTTGCCAGCAGGGCTGAACATGTGCTCGGCATGGTGACCTTTGCCGCGGCCGCCGGCTCTGTGATGGTCTCGTACGTGAAGGCACGCGCCGAGGCCCAAAGCTTCAGCGCTCGAGAAGGACTTCTAACCCGAGCGGAGCGCTATTTCGTGCTGGGACCGTCGCTGCTATTCAATATTCCCGCCGTGGGCGTATGGATCGTGGCGATCCTGGCCAACATGACCGCTCTGCAGCGAATCATGGTTGTGCGCGCCCAAGCTCACGCCAGCGCCCGGAGACTGTCCCCCGAGGAGAGCAAATGACCTGCGATGCCGGACTATCACTCGGAATCCTATGTGTGCGCTACTACGGAATCATCCTCATGCTCGGCGCCCTCGCCGGGGGCTACCTGGCAACCTTCGAGGTCAAGCGACGGGGTCATGATCCGGAGCTGGTCTGGGACCTGCTGGTCTATCTAATCATCGGCGGCGTGCTTGGGGCGCGGCTTTGGCACATACTGACCCCCCCGCCTTCATCAATCGCACAGGGCTTTACGACCCACTTCTACTTTACTCATCCACTGGACGCTCTGGCGATCTGGAAGGGCGGATTGGGAATTCCGGGAACGGTCATTGGAGGGCTGATCGCCCTCTACATGTACTCTCGACAAAACAGGTCGATCGGCTACCTTGACTGGACCGACATTGCCGCGCCAAGCCTGGCACTCGGGCAGGCGATTGGCCGCTGGGGGAATTTCTTCAATCAAGAGATATATGGCGCGCCCACCAGTCTGCCGTGGAAAATATACATCGATCCGGCGCACCGCCTGGCGGGATTCGAGAGCGAATCCTACTATCATCCGCTCTTCGCCTATGAATCGATCCTCAATCTCGCGAATATGCTGCTCCTGATATGGATCACGAGGCGATACCGGGGCAGCCTCAAACGCGGCGATGTGTTCAATGTGTATCTCATCTTCTATCCCGTTGCGCGCTTCGGACTGGATTTCCTGCGGCTGGATGCGTCCCAGGTGTTCAGCCTGAACATCAATCAGACTGTTATGGCTGTTGTCAGCCTCGCGGCAGCCTTTGTGCTGATCTGGCGTCACCGCCCAAAGGGCGCGAAGGCGGTCGAGCCAGCGGAGGCTACTGCAGGACCTCGCGCCGGGCGCCAGCCCGGATCGCCGGCACGGCCCGCGAATGCGCGCAAGCCGGCGATGACCAGGCGGAAGGCTGTCAGAAAGCTCCCGGCACGGACCTCAGCGCGAGTCAAGACGTCTCGGCGAAAATAGGCTGCGCGCATTTTCGGTCGAACGGCAGTTGACACGTGGCGCCGCTCCGTTGGAAGATGGCGGCCCGCTAACGGGCGCTCACGGATGCCCGGAGCCGGATCCCGACGATGCCCAATCGGTTTTCGTAAGTATCGCGGATTCAATCCGACGTGCGATCCTAGGCGAGCATGATCGAGACTTCAGGACTCAGCAAACAATTCAATGATTTCTGGGCGGTAGATGGCCTGGACATCAGCGTCAAGTCTGGCCAAATCCTCGCGCTGCTGGGACAGAACGGTGCGGGTAAGACCACGACCGCGCGCATGCTCAGCGCGCTCTTAATGCCGACCCGCGGTAGGGCGCGGGTGGCTGGATTCGATATTGCGCACCAGGCTGCCGAAGTCCGGGCGTCGGTGGGGGTCCTCACAGAACAGCCGGGGCTCTACGTTCGGATGACGGGCACCGAATACCTGGATTTCTTCGGCAGGCTTCATCATCTTGGCAGGCGAGCACGGGCTGAACGCATTGCTTACCTGTTCGATTACTTCGGCCTGACGGCCGCCGGTCGGCGGAGAATCGGCGAATATTCAAAGGGCATGCGGCAGAAACTGGCATTGGCCCGGGCGCTGATCCATGAGCCGCCTGTGCTGCTCCTCGACGAGCCGACCTCGGCCATGGATCCGGAGTCGGCCCGGCTCGTGCGGGACGAGATCGCGAGGCTGCGATCGAGCCATCGGAGCATCGTGATCTGCACGCACAACCTGGCGGAGGCAGAGGCTTTGGCAGATATCGTGGCGATCATCTACCGCGGGCGAATCCTGGTGCAAGGCACGCTGGAGGAGCTCAGGCGCAAGGTCCTCGGTGTAGCCGAGTTCGAGGCGCGCTTCTCTGTGGCCTGGAGCACAGACGCCCTAGCTCTGCCGAACGGCGTTCTGCTCACGAAGCGGGATGATTCAGCGTTGCGTTTCAGCGTGGAAAATCCAGGGATTTCCAATCCCAAGTTGATGCAGGGACTCGCGTCCATGAGAGCTCCGCTCGTGGCGTTTCAGGAGGTCCCGCGAACTCTCGAGGCGGTCTATCTTAGGGTCATGGAGCAGGCCCAGCAGCGCGGCGGTACCCATGGCGATGCCTGAAGACCTGCGATCAATACTTCTGTTGTCTGGCCGCGAACTCCGTGATCAGCTGCGCGATTGGCGCATCATGCTGCCGCTCGGCATGTTGACGGTCGCCTTTCCGTTTCTCATGCAGGAAGTCGCCGCGCAGGCAGTGGCATTCTTTGCGCGCTTTGGCACGCCGCTGATTGCCTACCGCCTGATTCCATTCTCGGTACTTATAATCGGCTTCTTTCCCATCACGATCTCACTGGTGGTGGCTCTGGAATCCTTCGTGGGCGAGAAAGAACGAGGCACGATCGAGCCACTGCTGAACGCACCACTCAAGAACTGGCACCTCTATTGCAGCAAGCTGCTGGTGGGTTTCGTCACGCCGCTGGCAGCCAGCTACCTCTCAATTGGGCTGTACCTGGCGATGGTGTCGGCGCAAGAGCTGCAGATGCCCGGTTTCGCGACGCTCGCCCTGCTTTTGACGCTGACCACGGTTCATGCTCTGCTCATGGTGAGCGCGGCGCTGGTGATCTCGGTCCAGTCCACCTCCATCCGGGCCGCCAACCTACTGGCCTCATTCATCATCATTCCCGTGGCGCTCCTGATGCAGGGAGAGAGCGTGCTGCTTTTTTGGGGAACCGACAGGGTGCTTTGGCTGGCAGTGGCTGCTGTCGCCATCATGGCGGGCATGTTTGTTCGATTGGGCTTGTCTCACTTCCAGCGTGAATACTTGATCGGTCGGGAGCTCGATCAGCTTAATACCCGATGGATCTGGCGCACATTCTGGGAGGCGTTCCAGGGCGGCGCCGCGACCCCACGCGATTGGTATCACATCCAAGTTGCTGGGGCTCTGCGAAGGCTCACCGTACCCCTGGTCATTATCGCAGGCACCGCCGTGCTGGGCTTCTGGATCAGTTACCATTGGACCACCGACAACGTTCCACGGATGCTCTCGGCCGCCACGCAGGGCGACCTGACCGACATGGTTAGGGAAGCGCGCGAGTCCGCCGGCTTGGCGGAGATCGACCATGGGCTTTCGGCAGTTCGCATACTGGCTAACAACCTGAGGGCAACCTCGCTGCTGTTCCTTGGGGGCCTGGTGTCGTTCAGCGTGCTGGGGCTTGCCGCATACCTCCTAAACGTCGGCCTGATCGGCGGAGTGCTGGGCGTTCTTGGACTCATCGGATACTCGCCGGGTGCGCTTTTCGCCGCCGGGTTGCTGCCTCATGGAGTCTTTGAGATCCCGGCGCTGATGTTGGCCAGCGCCACGGTCCTACGGCTCGCGGCCGTCTTGGTTACGCCGCAGAGTGGAAAGTCCATGGGGCAGATTCTCTTGGAACTCTTGGCCGACAGTGCGACGGTGCTGCTTGGCCTGGTGTTGCCGCTGCTGGTGGTGGCAGCGGTTGTCGAGGCGCACATCACTCCATCCATTTTGCTCGCGACCCTGCGGTAGGTTGCCCGTGTCCAGAGTTGTCATCCTTGGCTCCTCCAATGCCGTTGCGACGCAGGGTCACGACAACACGCACATGATCATCGTCGGCAAGAAGAAGGCGGTCATGGTGGATTGCGCAAGCAGTCCATTGCTTCGCCTGGAGAAAGCGGGGGTTGATTTCCATGCAGTGAGCGATCTTATCTTGACACATTTCCATCCCGATCATGTGTCGGGAGTGCCGCTTCTGTTGATGGATATGTGGCTGTTGGGGCGGCGCTCGCCACTGAACGTGCACGGACTGCAGCACACTCTGGAACGAGTCGAAGGACTCATGGGGTTCCATGGGTGGTCGGATTGGCCCAGCTTCTACTCGGTTTCGTTTTGCCGTGTTGAGGAGCGGGAGATGACGCGGGTTCTCGAAACGGAGGATGTCACTATCTTCAGCTCGCCCGTGCGGCATATTATTCCCACGATCGGCATTCGCCTTGAATTCGGCCGCTCCGGCAAGGTCCTGGCATACTCCTGCGATACGGAGCCGTGCCCCCAGGTCGCGCGCTTGGCGGCAGGCGCCGACGTCCTGATCCATGAAGCGGCGGGACAAGGGCGCGGCCACTCATCAGCCGAGCAGGCCGGCGAGATTGCCAGTCAGGCGGAGGTCGGCAGACTCCTGCTGATCCACTACCCGACCGCAGGGCCCGCAGCCAGCGATCTGGCGCGCGGGGCCCGGGCGCGCTTTCGGGGGGAGGTTGCGCTGGCAGAGGATTTCATGCAGCTCGAAATGGACTGAGGAAAGGAAAATCGCGGCCCGTACCGGAGCCGCGATTCTCGTTGCGTCTCGTTTTCACCAACCTCGAATGTATTCCGCCCAGTCGGCGTTTTCGCCGACACGTCGTCCAAAGATGTAGGCTGCATTCACCGGCGGCTCGTGAGGGGCGTGCAGCAGCCGCATACGGGCCTCATCCGGGCTTCGCCCGCCTTTGCGGTGATTACAAGATGGGCACGCGGCCACCACATTCGTCCAGATGTGCAACCCTCCCTGGTATCTCGGCACTACATGATCGACCGTGAGGCCACCTTCCCGGCGGCCGCAGTACTGACATGCATAATTGTCCCGCCGAAAGACCTCGCGGCGGGTGAGCTTGACGCGGGGACGCGGGCGCCGCACCTGAAGTTCGAGTCGGATCACCGAAGGTCGCGGAAGTATCAGGGTGACGGTGCGAAGGTATCCCCGACCATTGGCCACCATGGCTGCCTTTCCCCCGAGGATGAGAACCACAGCCCGCCGCGTCGTGCAAATGTTGATGGGCTCAAAGTTGGCGTTCAGGACCAGGACGGGTTCGTGCATGGGACGTCCGCGATTTTGCGGATTATAGCATAACGAGGACGCACAATGAGAATCCTGATCGCGGGCGGCCGTGGTTTCCTGGGCGGCGGACTCCTGGAGTCCCTTCAAGCATCTGGTCACGAAGTCCGACTCCTGACGCGCGGCAGGAGCACCCGCGCCGGCGAGATCCATTGGGACGGCGCAGAATTTGGGGATTGGGTCGGTGCCCTGAGCGAAACCGACGCGGTCGTGAATGCGTGCGGCTATGGGCTGGACCACTGGCCCTGGACGGCTGCAAGAAAGCGGCGGTTTCTAAAGTCGCGCGTGGAACCCGGCCGAGCGTTGACCAGAGCCATTGCGGAGGCGAAACCGCGTCCAAGGGCTTTCGTTCAATTCTCCGGCATCAATCGCTATGGCCTGAGTGGCACAGCAGCGGCCGACGAGTCGATGCCCGCGGCAGATGATTTCCTGGCACGGCTGACGGTCGAGTGGGAGAATGCAACCCATCCCCTTGAGGCACTGGGGCTTCGGCGGGTCGTGATCCGCAACGCGATTGTCTTGGATGGGCGTCGGGGCCTTTTCCCACTCATGAGCCTTCCCGCCAAGCTCTTTGCTGGAGGACGGCTGGGAGGGGGAAAGCAAGCGGTTCCATGGATCCATGTGACCGATCATGTGAGGGCGGTTCACCGCCTGCTAGAGGACGAGCGGGCCAGCGGTGCGTACAACCTTGTCGCCCCCACGCCCACCACAAGCGCGGAGTTCATGCAGGCGGTGTGCAAGGCGTTGCATCGCCCGTACTGGCTCCACGTTCCCGCGTTTGCACTGCGCCTCGCCCTGGGAGAAATGGGCGTGCTTGTCTTGGCGGGGCGCCCCATTCAACCCCGGCGGCTCCTCGAGGCCGGATTCACGTTCGCCCTGCCCGCCATTGACATCGCGTTGCAGGACCTGTTTGGCGGGCGAAAGGCCGCAAATCCAGCCAGCGGCTAATTGGCGAGTTTGTCGGATGGTGGACAGCGGGCTGCTGTGGTATGTTGATACTCGATCCCGACCACAATGGAAGTAGGAGATGCCTAATGGTGCGTTACTCGAAATTCTGGTGGGTCCCCGTGGCCCTTTTGCTGGGGGCTTGCGCGCCCGCACTTCCGGCGGAGCAAGTCCTGCCGACATTCGTGTCCCAGGCCGAGGCGGTCGCGCCTGAACCCAACGAGGCCTACCCGACTGCCCAGGCGTCCGAAGCCAACTCAAGCCAAACGGTAAGTGGCTTTTCCTTGAACCTGCGGCGTGTGTGGCGTGACGGAAAGCAAATCAACGCCGAGATTTGCTTCACATTGCCCGACTCCTCGGACTGGACGGTGTGGGAGGCCCACTATGAATACGCCGGGACATCCATCTCGGAATTCAGCTCAACGTTCCTTAGTAGTACGGAGGGCCAGGCCGGGCAGCCGGCGGAACGCTGCGATCAGCTTTCGTTCTATGTTCCGCCGGATGCAGACCTCTCGGCCTCAAGCCTGACCGTGGAATCTGTAGGGGCCTACCCCAGTGCCGAGGAATACTGCTCCCTGTACTTGCCGAAGATCCAGCAGAGACTGACCGATCGCGGTACCGGGGTCACCTTGGATTGCCCAGTTGTGGATGGAGCAATGAGTCTGCAGATTGTCAGCAAGCCGGAGGGGATGTCGCAGGAAGAGGCGGAGCAGCTCGCCTTCAGCGACGAGTTCTACACGGTCCGGGGCCCCTGGACCTTCCCGGTGACCTTCACGCAGTGAGTTGATACGGATGTATAATCAGAGCATGACGCAAGTCTTTCGTTTGTGCTACTATTGCACGCGCGCCTAGAAGAATTCGAGGGATCCAGGACAACGCGCCCTCGCGGGCGCGTTTTTCGTTGCCGGCGATAAAGGAGGCTGGATGGATATCGAAGCGCAGGTCGAGCTGTTGATGCAGGGCACGGAGTATGGCGACGCAGATCTCAAGCGCGCCATGACGGCCGATCTTCGGCAACGCCTGGGCGACTGCCAGAGGGAGGCACGGCCTCTGCGCGTCTACTGCGGCTACGACCCGACCTCAACGGATCTCCATCTTGGGCACACGATCACCATGCGCAAGCTGCGCCAGTTCCAGGATCTGGGGCACGATGTTACCTTTCTCATCGGCAGCTACACGGCGCTGGTTGGGGATCCATCGGATAAGAACAAGGCGCGGCCGGTTCTGACGCAAGACCAAGTGGCCGAGTACGCGAAGACGTACACGGAACAGGCTTTCCGTGTGCTCGATTCGCAGAAGACGCGGGTGAGATACAACGGGGAGTGGCTGAGCCGACTTTCGCTGGTAGATCTAATCCGCCTGGGGCAGAACTTCACCGTCCAACAATTCCTGGCCCGCGAGAATTTCGCCAGACGGCTGGAGCATGAGGAGCCGATCTACCTGCATGAGACCTTCTATGCCCTGATGCAGGGCTACGACGCCGTTGCCCAGCAGACCGATGTGCAGGTCGGGGGCACGGATCAGCTGTTCAACATAATCGTCGCCGGCCGCAAGCTCCAGGAAGCCATGGGCCAGAAGCCGCTGGTCGGCGTGATCACCGGTATCCTGCCGGGCACAGACGGCGAGCAGCGTATGTCCAAGTCAATCGGCAATATCATCCCCATCAACAGCGGCGCAGAAGACATGTACGGAAAACTGATGTCCGTGCCCGATTTCGCCATGGAGAAATACATGCGCCTCGCTACGCGCTGGCTTCCCCGGGAAATCGACGAGCTGGTGCGTGCAGTGCGGGCCGGCACGACGCATCCGCGCGACGTCAAGATGAGCATGGCGCGAGAGATCACGAGCATCTTCTACGGGGACGACGATGCAGCGCGGGCAGAGCAGGGATTTGTGCGGCTCTTCCAGAAAGGGGAGATGCCTGAAAGCATGGAACATACCGCTCTCAAGCCTGGTGCAACCGTGGCGGATGTCCTGCTTGCTTGCGGCCTTGCCTCCAGCAAGGCCGAAGCCAAGAGGCTGATTGCCCAGAGGGGCATCCGCCTGGACGGTGAGACACTCGAGCATGCGGACGCGCCCTTTCCGCATCCGGGCGTGCTGCAGGCCGGAAAGCGTCGCTTCATCCGGGTCAATTGAGCGGTGTGGGCGTGGATGGATCGGTTTGCACCTGCAAAGCGGACAATCAAGAAAACGGGCCTCAGGGATGGCCCGTCCAGAGGCGTCGACGGGATTCGAACCCGTGATGAGGGTTTTGCAGACCCTTGCCTTACCACTTGGCCACGACGCCGTCGCAACTGCTAGAGCGGGCGATGGGATTCGAACCCACGACCTTCTCCTTGGCAAGGAGACGTTCTACCACTGAACCACGCCCGCACGTCGTACACTTTGGGCCAAGAGTGCCGAGAGTCAGAATCGAACTGACGACACCGCGATTTTCAGTCGCGTGCTCTACCAACTGAGCTATCTCGGCCAAGTTCACGTCCTGAAGCGGACAGAATTGTACTAGACCGCCATGTGCTTGTCAAGCAAGTGTATAGCTTACGGACATTTTAGACATTTGGCCTTCGGAGAGCAAGAAGGCCAGGGGGGTCTGTTTTGCGAGGGCGGAGTGGACGCGCTGGGTATTGTAGAACAGGAGGTGCTCGCCGAGGTGCCGCAGGAATTCGTGTGGCTGGCGGATCGAATCTTCATGCACCTGGATGAACTCTTCGGAGAGGGTGCGCTGGTAGCGTTCGACACAGGCGTGGATGCGAGGATAGCTCCAGCGATGGGGAATGTGCTGGGTGTGGAGATAGGCGTCGTATTCACCTTCGAACTCTGCCCCATTATCGGTCTGCACCTCTTGGATGGGCAAGGGGTACCAGCGCTGCAGCTTTCCGAGGAAGTCACTGGCGTTGCGGCTGTTCAGGCGGGAATAGGGCAGCGAGAGCGCCCATTTGCCTTTGACATCGATGGCGCAGTAGAAATACAGCTTGAGCCGGTCCAGCTCGCGGACCATCGTGTCCAACTGCCAGTGTCCCCAGTCCTGGGGGTGAGGTGCATAGCGTACCCGCACCCGGGGCTGGCGCCTTGTGCGTGGATACTGAGCCCATTTCGAGTTCGGGTCATGGTAGACCCGGTCGCTTCTCTGGAAGAACAGGCTATGCCGCTTGAGGATCTTGCCGATGGTCGAGACCGCCGGGCAGCGGATCCCCAGCCTCTGGCAGTGGCGATCCAGCAAGGGCTTGATCTTCTCCTTGCCCAAGCGGGGATGGTCTTCCCGCAATTGCCGAATGAAAGCCAGAACCTGCGGGTCGGTCGTCATGCGGCGCACCTGTTTGGGACGGGTGCAGTGTACCCCCAGCGCTTCCAGGCGCTGGCCGGAAGCCACCAGCCTTTTCTTCCAGACATGGATCGTCTTGCGATTAACCCAAAAGTATTTCTGGCTTTGGGCTTCGCGGTGCTCCTCATAAAAGCGCATGATCTTCAAGCGTTCCTGGGCAACCTGGTCGGCCGAAAACCTGCGCAGGCTTGCGAGCATCTGCATCCACCTCCGCTATCGAGGCATTCTATTGAAGATGGAGAAGGCGTGCATCGGCACCCCCGCCCTGCCCCAGCTCCGCCCGCTCATGTCATTCCGTGAGCGTCTAAAATGTGTCGTAGCTTATTCAGCAAGGTGCCCAGCGAGGCCGCAGCGAAGCATGCTTGACCCGGCACATACACCAGAGCTTAAATGCGACAGTGTCGGGGTCAGCCATCGGAAGAGAAGGATCGCTCTGCCCTGAAACCCACGAGTGTCAATGTTCGAGAATCTGACTGTGCGTCTAAACCAGGTGTTCGACCAGCTACGCCGGCGGGGGAAGCTTAGCGAGGTCGATGTTGACGCGGCGCTGCGCGAAGTCCGGCTGGCACTGCTCGAGGCTGATGTTCACTTCGGGGTTGCCAAGGATCTGATAACGCGCGTCCGTGATAGAGCGGTCGGGGCATCTGTCTCCAAGGCGCTAAATCCGGCTCAGCAGGTCATCAAGATCGTCCACGAGGAGCTCATCGGCACGCTCGGCAATGTTGCGCCGCTCAACCTTTCCGGCCCGAAACCTCGAGCCGTGATGCTCGTCGGGCTGCAAGGGGCTGGGAAGACCACGGCCGCCGGCAAACTGGCCCGTCTGATGAGGTCCGCCGGCGAGCGAGTAATGCTTGCGGCCGCCGATCCGTACCGTCCGGCAGCCGCGGAACAGTTGAAGCAGCTCGGGGGGCGACTGGGTGTGGATGTGTTTGCGGCTCCGGGACTCATGCCTCGCGACCTGGCCAATGCTGCTCTCCGAGCCGCTGACGACGGCGGCTGCGGAGTGTTGATTCTGGATACCGCCGGTCGCTCGCAGCTCAGTGAGGAGCTGATGGATGAGCTTGCCGGACTGCATTCGGCCATTTCGCCAGCGGAGACGCTATTGGTGCTGGATGCGATGACTGGGCAGGAGGCGGTAAACATCGCGGAGGGCTTCCGCCGTCGGATTCCCGTCACGGGACTCATCATGACGAAGATGGATGGAGATGCGCGCGGAGGAGGTGCCATTTCCATTCGGTCGGTGACAGGAATCCCCTTGAAGTTCTTGGGTACCGGGGAAAAGCTGGATGCGTTGGAGAAGTACGATCCGAGCAGGCTCGCCTCGCGAATCCTAGGGATGGGCGACGTTATCGGGCTGATAGAGAAGGCCGAGAGCACGATCGATCCGAGATCGGCCCTCACTCGAACTGATAGAATGCTCGGCGGCGCCTTCGACCTCGCGGATTGGCTCGAGCAGATGAAGCAGGTGAGGCGAATGGGTCCATTGGCCCAGATCACCGATATGCTCCCCGGCCGCCTGCGCCAGGCCGCGCAAAAATCCGATCCACAGGATCTCGAACGGGGCTTTCGCGCGTCGGAAGCAATCATCAACTCGATGACGCTCGTCGAGCGCCGCAGCCCGGAGATTCTCAATGCCTCGCGACGGCGCCGCATCGCAGCCGGGTCGGGCACCGGTGTCCAGGACGTGAACCGGCTGATAAAGCAGTTCCGCGAGGCGCAGAAGTTGTTCAAAGCCATAAAGGCCTCCGGCCCCGGGGGACTGCCCAAGCTCTTCGGCTAAGACCAAGCCCTATCCCGCCTTTGCGGCAGGCGCGGAACGGCAAGCCGCGTCTGGCGGTTTGGAAATCTGGTAAAATGAACTTTTGTGGTGTGATGGCATCCTGCTGGGACTGGCGTTGAGTCCATGACCAGCGGGTGCAAAGGCCCGAATTGCGACGTCTTCCAGGGCGGATCGGGAATCCGGTTCCTGGCATCGGTCGAATCAGTGTGAAGGAGAAGGTTTTTCAATGGTCCGCATTCGCTTTCGACGCATGGGTCTACGGGGGCAGCCGTCCTATCGGATTGTGGCCGCCGACAAGGAGACCTCCAGGGACGGCCGTTTTCTTGAGATCCTGGGGTTCTACAATCCTCGTACAGATCCAGCAACCATCAATGTCAAGGAAGACCGCGTATTCCATTGGATGAAGAACGGCGCGCTGCCAACCGAATCCGTTGGGCAGGTTTTCAAGTCATCCGGGCTGCTCGATCGTTTTGAGCGTTTCAAGAAAGGCGAGGCACTTGATGGCCTCTTGAAGGAGGCCGCGGCGGCGTTGGAACGCAGGGCTTCCCCGGTCAGGACCCGGAAGGACTAGACCGTGTCAGGTGCGGGCACTGATCCGCGGCGCGCCGCGTGACACTAGATCGATAGAGGCCAGATACCAAGATGAAGGAACTCATCGAATATATCGCCAAGGCGCTTGTCGACCACCCTGAAGAGGTTCAGGTTCAATCCTCTGGCGGAGGCGATCGGGTACGACTCGAGCTCAGGGTGGCCCCGGGAGACATGGGCCGCATTATTGGGAAGAGCGGCAAAGTCGCCAACGCAATCCGCACGATGCTGCGAGTGGCCGCAGAGCGCGAGGGAAAGCAGGCCACGCTGGACGTCGCAGAACCGGAAGCATGACCGTACGGAAACGTACAACGAGGGCAGATTCAGGCTCGCCGTCGACCGGTGAGCCTGAATATTTAGTAGTCGGGACTTTGCGGAGACCACACGGACTGCGCGGCGAGATCCTCATGGACGTGATCACGGATTTTCCAGAGCGTCTCCTGCGCGGAGTCAAGCTCTTCGTGGGATCAAGTCGGGAACCACGGATCATTGACTCTTGTCGGCAACACTCGCGGGGAATGCTCATTCAACTCCGAGGTATCAGTAGTCCCGAGGCAGCAGGCTCCTATCGCCAGCAGGCCGTCTATGTACTGGCCGCGAACCGTCCTCGATTGCCCAAGGGACAGTACTATCACCACGAACTCGTGGGCTCAAAGGTGGTGGACGAGAATCAACAGACACTGGGGGTGCTTGCCGAGATCCTGCAAACCGGAGCCAACGATGTCTACGTGGTCAAGGGAGCGCCTGACCGGGAGCTGCTTCTGCCGGCCATCGCCGGCGTGCTACTGGAGATTGATTCAGACCGGCGCATGATCCAGGTGCGCGTCCCGAACGGAATTGATCCGCAGGGGACCGCCAGGCGGCCGCGCCGTCGCGCCACCGATCCCATGCCGGACGACAGCGCGCAACATGATGGACGATAAGCGCTTCTGGCTTGGCTTCAATCTTGTTAGAGGCATTGGTGCGGTTCGTCTACGATCGCTGATCGAGCACTTTGGGTCGGCGGAAAGTGCTTGGAATGGTATGCCTGACGAACTGCGCGCTGCGGGCCTGGGCGCAAAAACGACCGCCCGCCTGGTTTCCCTGCGGAGCGATATCGACCTCGATCTGCTTTGGCAACGCGTCCAATCCCAAGGCGTCAAGGTCCTGACCTCCGAGGATGAGGCGTATCCCGCGAGGCTCAAGGAGATCGAGCAGCCTCCTCCCATGCTCTTTGTGCGTGGGGAGTGGTTGCCTGAGGACGAGATTGCGGTGGCTATCGTGGGCACAAGGCGTGTCACGGCGTACGGACGCCAGATTACGGAACAGCTGGCGGCCTACCTAGCCTCAAATGGCGTCACGATCATAAGCGGACTCGCACGAGGGGTGGATGAAGTGGCGCACTCAGCCGCGCTCAGCGCAGGTGGGCGAACGGGTGCTGTGTTGGGGAGTGGAGTGGACCGCGTGTATCCGCCGGAAAATCGCGCCCTGGCTGACAAGATCATGCGAAGCGGCGCGCTGCTGAGTGATTACCCGCTGGGGACCGCGCCGGAGAGCAGCAACTTCCCACCGCGCAATCGCATCATCTCCGGACTGGCTATGGCTACAATCGTTGTTGAGGCCGGCGAAACAAGTGGTGCACTGATCACGGCCGAATTCGCGGCGGAGCAAGGTCGCGACGTATTCGCAGTCCCCGGGAGCATACTGGCGCCCCAGAGCAGAGGTACGAATAAGCTCATCCAGAATGGTGCGCTGCCGCTGCTGAGCCCGGAGGATGTGCTTCAAGCCCTGCAACTTGGACACGCAAGCGACCAACGCGCGGCGCGCAGGGCGCTGCCGGTCGACGAGATCGAAAGCCAGGTGATCAGCGCCCTAGGGAGCGAGCCGCTGCACGTGGATGAGATCCGGAGCCACACCGGGCTACCGGTGGAGAAAGTTTCGGCCGCGCTCGTGATGATGGAACTCAAGGGAATGGTGAGGCAGGTCGGTGGAATGCAGTACGTCGCAGTGCGTGAGGTACAATCGGGCTACTCTGCCTAGGGAATCGACATGCCCAAGCACGATTATGCCATCATTATGGCCGGCGGCGGTGGGACAAGACTCTGGCCGGTATCACGCAAAGATCGACCGAAACAACTGCTTCCGCTTCTAGGGGAACAAACCCTCCTGCAAGGCACAGTTGCGCGTCTGGCGAATCTATTTCCGGCGGAGCAGATCCTGGTTGTCACCGTGGAGGAGCAGGCCGCGGAGATCCAACGTCAGGTTCCGGGTATCCCGCCGGACAACTACCTGATCGAGCCGGCACCGCGCGGCACGGCCTCAGTGGTTGGCCTTGCAGCCATCGCAGTGAAGAAAAGGGATCCCAAAGCGGTAATGGCGGTCCTGCCATCTGATCACTACATACGCGAACACGACTTGTTCCGGTATGTGCTGCGCGAGGCATTGGATGTGGCCAACAAGGGATACCTGGTGACACTGGGAATCACGCCTGTGACACCTTCGACAGCCTACGGCTACGTTCAGCAGGGCAAACCACTGGATGAGAATCTCAAGTATCCGGTCTATCACGTGGAACGATTCACGGAGAAGCCCGACGAGAAGACTGCGCAGTCGTTCATGCTTTCCAGAGAGCACTCTTGGAACAGCGGTATGTTCGTTTGGCGGGCAGATGTCATCCTGGAGGAGATCCGGCGGCAGATGCCCGGCCTGTATACGTCGCTGGAACAAGTATCGAATGCGTGGGGGACGCCGCAGCAGGACGGTGTGCTGCGGCGCGTCTGGCCCCCGCTGGAGGCGGAGACCATTGACTACGGTGTGATGGAACATGCGGAACGTGTGGTTGTGGTGCCTGCCGGCGGCCTGGGATGGAGCGACGTCGGTGCCTGGGATACGCTGTTCGAGGTTCTGCTTCCGGATATGCGCGGTAATGTTTCGTCCAGCGCTCAGCACCTGGCATTCGAAACCCACAACACCCTCGTCTACGGCCAGAATGCGGAACGTCTGATCGTCACCATCGGCATGGACGATACCGTCATTGTTGACACCGGTGACGTCCTGCTGGTCTGCAAGTCTGACCAGGCACAGAAAGTGCGGGACGTCGTTGAGCACCTGAGGAAACACCACCAGGAAAAATACCTGTAGGTTGGAGTTTGGATGGAAGCCTATTGCATGAAGTGCAAGACCCGGAGGGAGATGAGGGACGCGACAGCAACCTTCAATGCGAGGAGTTCACCTGTCACGGTGGGAGTGTGCGCGGTTTGCGAGACCAAAGTGTATCGCATGGGTGGGACACCCGCGCATGACGGTCTGACCGCGCCCCCGAGGCCCGCGAAGATCCAGAAGCGGAGTGGAAAGCTCGTTATTGTGGAATCCCCCGCAAAGGCTAGAACAGTGGGCAGATTCCTGGGCCGGGGGTACACGGTCAAAGCATCCATCGGACATGTCCGTGACCTCCTGCGTTCGCAACTTTCCGTGGATGTGGATAACAACTTCGAACCTAAGTACCGGGTGCCAAACGAGAAGAAAGGCGTGGTGAAGGAGCTCAAGGGGCTTGCAAGAACGGCTGAGGAGGTATTCCTGGCGACCGATCCCGACCGCGAGGGCGAATCCATTTCCTGGCATCTTCTTGAGGCGTCGCAGATCGATCCGACGGTGGCGCGTCGCGTAACATTTCATGAGATCACTGAGCCGGCTATCAAGGAAGCTTTCGCGCATCCGCGGGCGATCGATATGGACCTGGTAAATGCGCAGCAAGCCCGGCGGGTGCTGGATCGGCTTGTGGGGTACAGCATCAGTCCGATCCTGTGGGAAAAGGTCCGTAGCCGGCTCTCGGCGGGGCGCGTCCAGTCCGTTGCGCTGCGCTTGATCGTTGATCGAGAGCGTGAGATCGAGGGTTTCGTTCCTGTTGAATACTGGTCGATTCACGGGGAATTCAGGCCGACGGGCGAGAAGTCCACTTTCATTGCCAAGTTGATCAAAGCGGATGGAGAGGACGTGAACCTCCCTGACGAGGATTCGGCCAAGGGGCTGGCGGATCGAATGCAGGATGCAACGTACCAGGTAGGCAAGGTCCGGCGCAGCGAAAGAAGACGGAGACCCGCAGCGCCTTTCACCACTTCGACGCTGCAACAGGAGGCATCCCGCAAGCTTGGATTTCCTGCCAGGAGAACCATGGCTGTAGCCCAGGCCCTGTACGAGGGGCAGGACGTCGGCAACGGTGGGGTCACGGGGTTGATCACCTATATGCGCACCGATTCGCCGCATGTTTCTGACACCGCTGTAGAGGAAGTGCGCGACTTCGTGTTGAAGAGGTACGGGGCTGACTACGTGCCCAAGCAGGCGCCGGAATACAAGAGCAAGAATGTTACGGCGCAGGAGGCGCACGAGGCCATTCGCCCGACCTCCGTATTGCGTGATCCAGAGTCCGTTCGAGCCTTCCTGGAGCCGCCGATGTTCCGGCTCTACAACCTCATCTGGCAGCGATTTGTTGCCTCGCAGATGGAGGCAGCGGTGTACGACACGCTGCAAGTGGAGGTGACGGGCGCCGCGCAGGGCCACGAATACTTGCTTCGGGCCTCGGGATCGACCTTACGTTTCCCTGGTTTCCTGGCGGTCTACGAGGAAGCAAGAAATGAGGACGCCCCGACAGAGGAAGATGAGGAAAACGTCAAGATCCCCGCAGACTTGGCGGAGGGCCAATCTCAGGAGCTGGTGCAGGCAATACCGGAGCAGCACTTCACCCAACCACCGCCGCGGCTTTCCGAGGCTTCCCTTGTACAAGCCTTGGAAGAGAACGGCATTGGCCGCCCATCCACCTACGCGCCAATCATCTCGACGATACAGCAGCGGGGATACGTCCAGCGTCTGGAAAAACGGTTGGTGCCTACGGACATAGGTCTGCAGGTGAACGATCTCCTGGTCGAGTACTTTCCAGAGGTCGTGGACGTGAAATTCACGGCCCACATGGAAGACGACCTGGACAAGGTGGCAGCTGGCGAGATGGTCTGGACGGCAGCGCTGAAAGAGTTCTACGAGCCCTTCAAGGAGCTTGTGCGCAAGGCGCAGGCTGAGATCCCCATAACGAAGTCCGGTCCCGAGCCGATAGGGCGAAAATGCCCGGAAGACGGCGGGGAACTGGTCGTACGGTACGGACGATATGGCCGTTTCATCTCGTGCGCGAATTTCCCGGTCTGCCGGTACACGGAGCCGTGGCTTGAGAAGATCGGCGTGACATGCCCCAAGGACGAAGGCGACCTTGTGGAGAGGAAAACCCGCAAGGGCAGGACATTCTACGGCTGTGCAAACTACCCGGCCTGCGATTTCACTTCCTGGAAACGCCCTGTGGCTCAACCTTGCCCGAACTGCGGAGGGCTGTTGGTGATGGCAAACAAGCGGGAGGTTCAATGCACCAGCTGCGAAAGGACCTACGCGCTCGACGAGGTGATTCCAGAATCGGCGCGCGAGTGAGGCGGCGCCGCGCAGGTGCCTGTATAATTGACACCGGGTAGGAATCTCACAAGGAGCCTCCGCATGTCATCCGCCCTTGATGTGGCAAAGAAGCAGATCATCCTGGTCCTGTTGGCTGTCGGTGTGGGAGCGGCCCTCGGCGTGCCTGTCGGATGGGCTACGGTACGAGTGGTAAACACGACGCCGGCAGTGATGCGCGAGGACCTTCAGGAAGACTACCTGCGCATGGCCATCGACTCGTTTCGGGTGAATCGTGATCCGAATCTGGCCACCCGACGCTGGGATGCCCTTGGCCCGGCGGCCGCAACCATGTTCGTGAGGATCCAGAAGGATCCTGCCGGCATCGATCCGGTCGTCATCGTGGCATTCGGTGAGGTGATACAGGCGGTCAAAGGAACGGGCCCGGCAGAGCCAACACCTGCGCCGGCTGCGCCCAGTCTGCCCTCAGCGACCGCCATACTTACCGGGGCCGTGGTGGTCTTGGTGCTGGTAGGAGCGGCCACCTCCCTGTTGTTTGTGCGGCGCATAGTGAGACGGCGTTCGAGGGTGCAGAAGACGCCGTCGATCGAGGAGCCGCCTTACGAGCGCGAATCCGTGAAATCGCGCAAGACCAATTTTGAGTCGCTTGGGGTGGCGCCACCCATTACCCAGAACATGACGACCTATGTTTTGGGCGACGACCTGTATGACGAATCTTTCAGCATCGACACGGCAAGTGGGGACTTCCTTGGCGAATACGGGGTGGGCGTGTCTGAAACGATCGGCGTGGGGGAACCCAAGAAAGTCACCGCTCTTGAGATCTGGCTCTTCGACAAGAACGACATTAAGACCGCGACCAAGGTCCTGATGAGCGCCCATGCCTTCGGGGACTCAGGCATTCGCGGCCACCTCGAGGCCAAGGGGGAGCTCATCCAGGTGGAGCCGCAGAAGCAAATCATGTTGGAAACCGAGACACTGCAGCTGCTGGCCACGGTCGTAGATCTGCAGTACGGCGACGGGGCGATGCCGGAAAGAAGCTACTTCGAGCGGGTGACACTCGAGCTTGCGATCTGGCGCAAAGCGGGCCGCTAGCCCGAAGGACGGAACAGGCCGGGCCCTGACCCGGCCTGTTCTTATTCCTGGGTCCTCTTTCCCGACATCACTCGATTTGGATTATCCTGAATTTCAGATTCCCGCTGGGCGTTTCCACCTCAACCACGTCCCCGACCCTATGATCCGCGAGAGCCCTGCCGATAGGCGACTCGTTGGATATTCTCCCGTTGCGAGGATCAGCCTCCTTTGCGCCCACAAGGTGATACGTTTCCGCCGCGGAGTCGCCTTCCTGGATAGTCACATGGTTCCCGATCCCCACCACGTCGGCGCTGGGACTCTTTTCAATGATCACGGCATTTCGAAGGAGATGCTCGATTTCCTGGATGCGGCCCTCCAGAAAGGCCTGATCTTCCTTGGCTTTGTGGTAGTCGGCATTCTCTGAGAGATCGCCCATCTGGATGGCGGAGCGAAGTCGCAAGGCCAGGTCTCGACGGCGTGGCCCCTTCAGGCCCTCGAGTTCAACCTGCAACTTCGCCATTCCTTCCCTTGTTAGATACATGGTCTCGGGCATTCTCGTCCTCGGGCTCCGCTTCCTCGTGAGCTAGGGTTCTTCGAGCGGATCACACAACTTGTGATGTTCTTCGATGGCAAATCGATCCGTCGTGCCTGCGATGTAGTCGCAGATCGTGCGCTCCAGGCCCCGCTTTTCCATCGCGGCCTGCAGGCCATTTGGCAGAATCGCAGGTTCGGAACGACAAGCCCCGAAGAGATATGCGATCACCCGCTCTGCCTTGACTGCCATGCGCAGCACGCGAAAATGTGAATACAGGTTTCGGTACAAGAAATCCTTGAGCTCCCGATGCCGTCGTTGCATGTCCTCGCCATACCGGACCGAATTGGTTTGCAGCCGCTGAATATGGAGCGGCGACCGGACGGCGCCGGCCCTGAGCTGCTGGTCAGTGGTGTGGACCAGGTTCGTAGCCATCAATCCGACGAGTTCGCGAATCATGCGATGGCGCTCCAGGTCAGCCAGTTCCGGTCCCTGCCAACCGAACGACTCCTTGAGGACCTCCCCGAGGGCAATCCCTTCCAGCAACTGAGTGTTGATCATTCCGGATCGGAGCCCGTCGTCCAGATCATGCGTGGTGTATGCCACGCTCATCCGCCACGTTGGCGATCTGCGTTTCGACGTTGCCCCGCAATGTCGGATCGTACTCTCGGGCTTCGGATACATCGTATTCCGACTTGTGTTTGACTATGCCCTCGCGCACCTCCCAGGTGCGGTTAGGGCCCGGGAATTCGGTGAAGCGCTCCTCCAGTTCGGTCACGATCCTGAGGGACTGCCGGTTGTGATCGAAACTGCCGGAATCTCTCATCAGGCGATCCAGGGCTACCTCTCCCGAGTGACCGAAGGGGGAGTGAGCCAGATCATGGGCAAGGCAGATCACCTCGACAAGATCTTCATTGGCGCCCAGCGCCCGGGCGATCGTACGAACAATCTGGGCGACCTCGAGCGTATGCGCAAGACGAGTGCGGAAGTAGTCGCCCTCATGGATGATGAACACCTGGGTCTTGTGCTCCAGGCGGCGGAAGGCAGTTGTGTGCACGACCCGATCGCGATCGCGCTGAAACGCGGTACGATATTCGGGCTCGTCATCGAGGTAGGCTCGGCTCTTGGAATTGCGGCTCCGGACCCCATAGGGTGCAAGCTCCCTGTCCTCCAGCTCTTCGCTTTCTGCCGTTCGAAGAACATGCTTCTCCTTGGAGCGCCCGCCGGCTATCCTCAAGCAGAGTTCGTAGGCTATGGGGCGAGTGGGGATCGAACCCACAAGGTGTTGCCACCGGAGGATTTTAAGTCCTCTGCGTCTGCCAGTTCCGCCATCGCCCCGGAGCGACCAATTGTAACGCAGGCCAAGATTCGTCCGCCTGAAGGCCGTTGCCGGCCCGCCAGCCGCGTACCTACGGTGGCGGCCGGCATCAGTCTGCGGCTCTGCTCCGAGCGGTCCTGGCATCGGCAATCAGGAACGGCAAGTATAGGAGCAGGCAAGTGGTAACGCCGATGAGTTCCATGAAGGCAATATAGCAAGGCCAGCCTGGTAGTAGGTCGAGGACACTGGGCGTGGCCGGCTTGGCGTTCAGCATGAGATAGTTGCTGCCCAGGGCAAGGTTGACAAAGAAAATCGCGAGCAGGTACACGTTGGTGCCAATCACCACGCGCTTGAACGATTGCCATGTGGGGCGGAACCCCTCCACGATCGTCATGTAGATGGGCGCTGTAAGCAGCAGACCGTGTGAGGTGAACGTCTGGAAGAATCGAAAATGTGGGAAGCCGTAGCGGCCAAGATCGGGCGTCGCCAGATACTGCAGCGCGCCGCCTATGCCCAGGAAATACGCGAACTCGTAGATGCGGCTATCGTTGCTCACGAGCATGAGGCCTGAAAGCCAGATCAGGATGCTGCAGGTATTCAGCGGTAGCATGGTCTGGGCGGTCCATGTGCCCATTGCCAAGTTCCACAGGTGCCACGATGCCTCTGCCACCCACAACACGATCGCCAGCCCCAGCCTGACGGCGGACTTCGCCCGCGCCGACGCACGCCTGAACGCCAGCAGCACGATGTTGAGCGTCAGGATCACGGCCAGCGCGCCGATGTGCGCCGGCCCAAGGCTGGCAAAAGCAAGCCCGGAAAAATCGACAGAGAAGAACTCAGACATCCTTGGCGCGCGCCCCGGGCCGCTGCCGAGCGATCTTCTTGTTAGGGAGCCGCCTGAAGACTCGATCGATCGCGGCTACGCAGGCGATGCAGCAAATATACTGCCAGGACAAACAGGCAGATCGCATTGAACTGGTGTAGCAACGAAAGCGCAATTTCGACTCCGGATGCAACCACCGCAATGCCCAGACCGATCTGAAGCACGCCCATTGCGCAGATCAATCGTACAACTCCACGCAATCCTGGGTCCAGCCGCACCTGGCCAATGAGGCCGCCGGCGACGATGGCAACGACTAACCCCGCAACGGCCAGCCAGCGATGGATGAAGGCTACGGTCAGCGGCGCAGCGATGAGATTGAGCGGGGGCGGCTCCGTCTGACGGAGCAAGCCCTGCGGGATCCAGCGGCCGAGCATCATTGGCCAGGTGTTGGAAACGTGGCCCGCCTTGAGTCCCGCGGTGAACGCGCCGTATGCGATCTGCACGAGCAGGACGGCCAGCGCGGCAAGTGCTGCCTTGCTGGCGACTGACCAGCGTGCCCTCCTTCCCATGCCACTGAAGCCATAGTGGTGACCCAGAAGCGTCCACACCGAGAGGCCGATCAGCGAAAGCGCCAGAAAGAGATGCGCGGCCAACAGGTAATGACTAACCGACGGGCGTTCGACCAGCCCGGAGGAAACCATGATCCATCCCATCAGAGCCTGGGACAGGAATAGGAACCCCATGATGAAGTACGCCGCCGACTCTTTCCAGGGAATGCGGCCGGTAGACAGGAAGACCAAGAATGGTATGGCGAATACTAGACCTGCAAGCCGTGCGAGCAATCGATGGAGCCACTCGATCAGGAAGATCTCCTGGTACTCGCCCTGCGTCATATCACTGTTGATCTGGCGAAACTCCGGCGTGCCCTGGTACTTGGAGAATTCGGTTTCCCACGCCTCCTCCGTCATCGGTGGAATGGCGCCTTCGACTGGATTCCACTCCACGATCGAGAGGCCTGAGCGTGTGAGCCGCACAAATCCCCCGTAGACGACCAACAAGACTGCCAGGGATCCGAAGACGGCAATCCATTTCATGACGGTGCGGTCTTGCGTCCGGGGCATCAACCCTCCTGCCAGCTGATCGCCTTGCGATCATAGCATTCCGGTTTCCCGCGGCCCTGCCGGGGCCGCAGGCTCAAGAAGCGAGGCTGGGTCAGTCCAACCTCGGGTCATGCCCGGGAATATCCAGGCTGCCAATAATCTGCTGCATCCGTCCGAAGTGTGAGCCTTTCCAGTAGATCTGTGCGCATGAGGGGCAGATTCGGAACTCATCGAAGTAGAGTCGTGTCAACGGCTCAAGTCGATCACTCACGGCCTGCTTTTCGATTGCCTCGAGGACGGCGTTACATCGGATGCAGCGGCGAAACGGGCGAGTCCACTGCCGCAAGCCAAAGCGGCGAATGACCTCGTGTAGCTGTGGCGTCGGATGGAGGGTGCGCACAAGGTAGCCCTTGGACACGGTCTTGCGCATAAGCAATCGACGATCGCGCGTGAGCAGATAGCGGTCTTCGTTGACAGCTAGATCCGCCAATTCTATGTCCAAACAGTCGCCCCGATACGCGCAATCGAAGCCCAGCATACGCAGGCGGGCGTTGAGGCGCCCGAGGTGCCCGTCGGTCACGAAGCGGGGCTCCTTGACGGGCATTGCCTGATCCGCGCCATGCACCTGTACGTAATCGCCTTGGCGGACGAGATATCCCAATCCTGAGGGCATGCCGTTGACGACGATTGCTCCCACCTCGGTATGCGGAATTCCCAGCGCTTCTATAAGGTGCTTGGCTGACTGCGGACCGGCGAACCAGTAGATACCGGTGGAGCACCGCCAGCTCTTGGGAAGCAGTTCTTCCAAGTCCGCGTCAAACCGGAAATTTGCGGCCTTCACTCCCTGGAGTGTAGACCTCCTTGGCCCGAAACGCAATCGCCGACGCCGGGTGTCTTTGTTCGAACGGTCGCCCACACCACGCGAAGAATCACAACCGGCGCCGATCATTCGATCAGACGCCGGTTCGGTTGTGCTCGGAGTGCGGTCCCGACGGGATTCGAACCCGTGATCTCGGCCTTGACAGGGCCGCATGTTGAACCGCTACACCACGGGACCAGTTTTTTGGCCAAGCGAGTGTATCATGCGCACCGCGCGGTGTCAAGCAGGCGAAGTATTTCACTTGGAAATGTCACACTGCATGAGTAACCGTGGAGATGCGACAAATGACCAAGATCATCCTGGCCCACGAACTGCTGGAACAGGGAATTCCCCAGGTGCGGGTGGCCGAGCGGCC
>Ga0315288_10000142_pt1 | contig 79623 bp, 58 predicted proteins | sample YL17G11_20_MG_FD_203454 | JGI IMG/M metagenome (GOLD analysis project Ga0315288, IMG submission 203454) | Sediment microbial communities from Yellowstone Lake, YNP, Wyoming, USA - YL17G11_20 | ecosystem: Environmental > Aquatic > Freshwater > Lake > Sediment | place: USA: Wyoming | collected... | reverse complement strand
ACCTGAACCCCGGCTACATTAAGGGGTATCCGCCGGGCGTGAGGGAGAACGGCGGCCAGTACACGCACGCCGCGATCTGGGCGGTCATGGCGTTCGCGGCGCTGGGCGACGGCCGCCGCGCCTGGGAACTGCTCTCGCTGATCAGCCCACTCAACCACACGTCGAGCGCGGAGAAGGCTGCGACCTATCGCGTCGAGCCGTACGTAGTCGCGGCCGACGTCTACGCGCTGCCGCCGCATACGGGCGCAGGCGGCTGGACTTGGTATACGGGCGCCGCCGGCTGGATGTACCGGCTGATCGTCGAGTCGCTGCTCGGCCTTCGCTTAGAGGTGGACCGACTCTCCTTCAAGCCCTGCCTGCCGCCCGACTGGCAGTCGTTCACCCTCAGCTACCGCTACCGGGAGACGACCTACGCGATCACCGTTCGACGAGCGGGCGCGGGTGACGGAGTGCGCATCGTGGTCGACGGCGTTGAGCAGGACGAGGGGTCGATGCGGCTCGTCGACGACCGCGAGCCGCACACGGCCGAGGTCGAGATCGGCGGGGGCGACGAGAGCAGTGCCACCACCGCGGAGTCTCCACCCGCGAGCAACCTACCGCCCCGATAGCCCTGCGCAGGCCGTTCCCGGTCTCTTCTATCTCTTTCTATTGGAGGACGCCGTTCCGGCAGCCTGTCAAGACTGCGGCGTGTCAGAAGGTGGGAGGGCCGTGGTCATTGCGGAGTGCAGAAGCGTGAACATGCGCCGGATGTCGGCCGCGTCGGCGTCCATGTGGCCGGTGACGGGGGAGTCAAGACTCCGCCGGTTTCGGTGCGACCTGCAAGGGCACAGGGAGACCACCCGGGAGCGTGGCCTCCCTGTGCCAGGGGCAGCCTCTGGTCATTTCAGACGCACCGCGCGCAGGCCACGTTGACACTGCGGCGTGTCCTTGCGCACGATCGTGTTGTGTTACGCAGGGAGCCAGGGGGAGGGCAAGACATGGGCGTCGAAACTTTTCGGCGTGACGGTCATCAGCTGATCGATTGGATCGGCGAGTATCTCGCGCATCCGGAGCGATATGCCGTGCTGGCTCAGGTCGAGCCGGGTCAGGTCAAGCAGGGTCTTGCCAAGGAGCCACCGGAGGCCCCCGAACCTTTCGAGGCGGTTGTCCGAGACGTGGAGCAGACGATAGCGCCTGGGCTGACGCACTGGAACCACCCGGGCTTCTTCGCCTACTTTTCGATCACCGGCAGCGGGCCGGGCATTCTGGGGGAGCTGCTGAGCGCGGCCTTCAATGTCAACGCCATGCTCTGGCGAACTTCGCCGGCGGCCACCGAGTTGGAGGAACTGGCGCTGGACTGGCTGCGGCAGTTGCTGGGGTTGCCGGCGGAGTTCATGGGCCTGATCAACGACTCGGCCTCCGTGTCGAGCCTGTGCGCCATCGCCGCCGCGCGCGAGGCGCTGGGCCTCCGCATCCGGCAGGAGGGCCTGGCTGGCCGGCCGGAGTTGCCCCGGCTGCGGCTCTACACTTCCGAACAGGCGCATTCGTCCATCGAGAAGGCGGCCATCGTGCTGGGGATCGGCCAGGCCGGCGTCAGAAAGATCGAGGCCGATGAGGAATTCCGCCTGCGCTCGGAAACCCTCGAGGCTGCCGTGAAGGAAGACGTGAAGGCGGGTTGGAAGCCCTTCTGCGTCGTGGCGACCGTGGGCACGACCTCTACCACCAGCATCGACCCCGTGCCCGAGATCGCCGACATCTGCGAGCGGCACAAGCTGTGGCTTCACGTGGACGCAGCCTACGGCGGCGCGGCGGCCATCCTGCCGGAGAAGCGAGAGGCGCTGGCCGGCTGTGACCGCGCCGATTCCATCGTCGTCAACCCGCACAAGTGGCTCTTCGTACCGCTGGACTGCAGCGCCTTCTACTGCCGTCGACCCCACGTCCTGAAAGACGCTTTCAGCCTGGTGCCGGAGTACCTACGTACGCCGGAGGAAGACCACGTGCGAAACTTTATGGACTACGGGATTCAGCTCGGGCGACGCTTCCGGGCGCTGAAGCTCTGGATGGTGCTGCGGGCCTTCGGCGCCGAAGGGCTGCGACAGCACCTGCGGGCCCACATCGCGCTGGCCGAGCGGTTCCAGCGCTGGATCGAGGCCAGTCCGGACTTTGAGCTACTGGCGCCCGTGCCGTTCAGCGTCGTCTGCTTCCGGAGCCGCCCCGCCGGCGTCCCGTCCGGTCCTGAGTCGGAAGCCTACCTGAACCGGCTCAACGAGCGGCTACTTGAGAGCGTCAACAGGCCGGGCGAGGTCTTCCTGTCGCACACGGCACTCGACGGGAAGTTCACACTGAGGCTGGCCATCGGCAATCTGCGAACAACGGAGGCTCACGTGCGGCGGGCCTGGGAACTGCTGCAGGAGCACGCGGCGCGCGTGGACGCGGAGCTTCGATCGGGTGGGCTCGAGGGCCAGCGGTAGCGCCTCTTGGCGCAGAGAGCCAAATCGCTACAATGGGAACCGGGCCCAACAGGCCCGAGTCTCCAAACTACTTCGGGAGGTCACAGATGCGCGAGGCGGTAATCTGCAATCCACTGCGAACGCCGATCGGTCGCTACGGGGGCAAGCTGCGGGACGTTGATGCCGAGACGCTGGCGGAAGTAGTCGTTCGCCGCCTGGTTGAGGACACGAAGCTGGACGGCAGCATCGTCGACGACTGCATATTCGGTCAGTGCTACCCGATGATGGAATATCCGGCCATTGGGCGAGTCGCGGCGCTGGCGGCCGGCCTGCCGGTCGAAGTCCCGGGCTTCCAGGTCGACCGGCGCTGCGGGTCCGGTCTGCTGGCGATCTGCATAGCGGCGATGCAGGTGCAGACCGGCGCCGCCGATGTGGTGATCGCCGGCGGCGTGGAAAGCATGAGCACCGCCGACTTCTATGCCACGACCGTGCGCTGGGGCCCGAACCGGGGCTCGATCAACCTCGTCGATTCGCTGGGCAGGGGCCGGGTCACGGCCGGCAGCAGACGGTATCCTGTGCCGGGTGGAATGCTGGAGACGGCCGAGAATGTCCGCCGACAGTACGGGATCGCTCGTCAGGAGCAGGACGAATACGCCCTTCGCTCGCACCAGCGGGCCGTCGCGGCCTGGGACGCGGGCAAGTTCCAAGCGGAGATCGTGCCCGTGCCGGTCAAAGCCAAGGACGGCGAGACGCTTTTCGATCGGGACGAGCATCCGCGACCGGACTCGACTCTCCAGAAGCTCGCTTCGCTGCGACCGATGCTCGTCGCGCAAGACCCCGACGCTACGGTGACGGCCGGCAACGCCAGCGGTGAGAACGATGCCGCCGCCTGCTGCATCGTGACGTCGCCGGAAAAGGCGGCGGAGCTCGGACTGAAGCCGCTGGGCAAGCTGCGGTCCTGGGCGTCGGCCGGAGTCCATCCGGCGTACATGGGCGTGGGACCGGTTCCCGCCACGAAGAAAGCTCTCGACCGGGCCGGACTGAGCCTGCGCGACATGGACCTCATCGAGCTGAACGAGGCGTTTGCCGTGCAGGTGCTCGCCGTTGCGCGCGAGTGGGGATTCACGGAGCGCGATTTCGAGCGAATGAACGTAAACGGCTCCGGGATAGCGCTCGGGCATCCGGTGGGCGCGACCGGCGCGCGGATCATGGCGACGCTGCTGCGAGAGATGGAGCGGCGCAACGTCCAGTTCGGGCTGGAGACGATGTGCATCGGCGGCGGGCAGGGCATGGCCGCCGTCGTCGAGCGCGTGGCGTAGGGGCGAAGGTCCGCGGTGGTCGTATCCGGATACTGGCCCAGCCAGGTCCCCTACGAGGAGTTCCCCCTACCGGAGCTGCTGCGCCGGTCGGCGGAGCGTTTCGGCGATAAGCCGGCCCTGATCGGCGCCGACGGCACGACGCGCACCTATCGCCAGCTCTGGAGCTACACCCGCAAGGTGGCGCGCTTCTTGCAGGACCACGGCATCGAGAAGGGCGACAAGGTGGGTATCTTCTCGCCCAACCTCGTCGACTACGCCCCCGCCTTCTACGGCGCCCTTCTGGCCGGCGCTACGGTTACGACCCTCAATCCCCTCTACCGGGAACGCGAGATCGAGCACCAGTTGGGCGACGCCGAAGCGGTCGCTCTCTTCGCCTTCAGCCCTATGGCCGCCCCCGTAGAGGCGGCCCGCCCCAATCTCCCCCGCCTGCGTCACGTCTGGCCCATCGATGGCCTGGCCGCGCTAATAGGCGGCGTTTCGGAGGACTACGGACCGGTAGCCATCAACCCCCGCGAGGACGTGGCCGTGCTGCCCTACTCCAGCGGCACCACGGGCCTGCCCAAGGGAGTGATGCTCACGCACTTCAACATCGCCTGCAACGTCAGGCAGAGCCTGACAGCGAGGAGCCTGACCTCGGACATGGTGGGCCTGTGCGTGCTGCCCTTCTTCCACATCTACGGCATGACCGTGCTGCTGGGCGCAGGTCTCGCCCTGGGGGCCAGCGGCATCGTCATGGCCCGCTTCGATGCGGAGCAGATGCTGCACCTCGTTGAGAAGCACCGCATCACGAACCTGTTCCTGGCGCCGCCGGCGGTCCTGGCTATGGCCAACGTGGCTAACCCCTCTCGCTTCGATACGTCTTCCGTGCGGGCGATTCACTCCGGGGCGGCGCCGCTGGTCCCGGAGGTGGCAGAGCGGGCCAAGTCCATCTACGGCTGCGTCGTGTCACAGGGCTACGGCATGACCGAGACCAGCCCTACCACCAACGCCAATCCCCTGGATCGCGTCAAGGTGGAGTCCTGCGGGCCGCCGGTCTCCGACACCTTCGAAAAGATCGTGAGCCTGGACGATGCCCGGGAGCTACCCGCCGGCGAGGTCGGCGAGCTGGCTGTGCAGGGCCCGCAGGTGATGAGGGGCTACTGGAAGCGTCCGCAGGAGACGAAGGACTGCCTGACCGAGGACGGCTGGCTGCTCACCGGCGATATCGGCTGGCTGGACGGGGAAGGCTACCTGTACATCCTCGAGCGCAAAAAGGAGATGATCAAGTACAAGGGCTACCAGGTGGCCCCGGCCGAACTGGAGGCCCTCCTCCACGAACACCCGGCCGTGCTCGACGCCGCCATCATACCGAAGGCGCACCTGGAGAGCGGCGAGATCCCCAAGGCCTTCGTTGTGCTCAGGGACGGGTACCAGGCCAGCCCCGAGGAACTGATGGCCTTCGTGGCTGACAAGGTGGCGCCCTACAAGAAGATCCGCGAGGTGGAGTACGTAGCGGAAATCCCCAAGACGGCCTCGGGCAAGATCCTCCGCCGCGAGCTCATCGAGCGAGAGCGGGGCAGGGGTGGCTGACGCACGCTGCGGGCCGGCCTGGCCGAGTCTTGCCTTGACGCTATCGCATCGGATGCCTACTCTTTAGCCACACCCGCGCAGACTCTAGCCACACGACGGAGGAGGTACAAGTGATCGACTTCACCGTCCCCGACGAGGTCAAGGGCATTATCGATGGGATCCGCAGGTTCATCGCCCTGGAGGTCGTGCCTCTGGAGAAGCAGCACGCGGACACTCTTGAGCATCCCAGGAAGCTCTACGATGAGAGGGGCTTGTTCGTGCCGGCCATCCAGGAGGCGCGGCAGCGCGTCCGGTCGAAGTCGGCGGAGGCCGGCTATTATTCGATGTTCATACCTCAGGAGCTAGGCGGCGGCGGACTGGGAGAGATCACCGCCTTCTTCGTCTGGGAGGCCCAGTACAAGGACCTGGGGGCGCCTAGCCCTCTGGTGGAGGCTCAGGTGATCCCTCGCTTCGTCGAGGCGCCGTCGCCCGCATACATCGGCATAAAGGAGGCCATGCGGCCTCACATCCAGAGGCTGGTCAACGCCGAAGCCACTTCCTGCTTCGCTCTCACAGAGCCGGGCGCGGGGTCCGATATCTGGGCCCTGGCCACCAAAGCCAGCCGAAGCGACGGCGGATGGGTGATAAACGGCCGCAAGGAATGGATCAGCAACGCTCCCTATGCCGACTACGCCCTGCTGTTCGCGGTCACTGACGCGGAACTAGTGCGACAGCGGAAGGGCGGCATAACTGCTTTCTTCGTGAGCACGAAGAACGGGGGCTTCGAGGTGGAGTCGGTGACGCTCACCATGGGTCATCTCGGCTCGGAAGTCGGCTCGATCAACGTGGACGGCCTGAAGGCGTCCGACGAGCAGGTCGTTGGCGAGGTGAACGAGGGGTTCAAGGTGGCGATGGCGGCGATCAACATGGGTCGCATAGTGAACGGCGCCCGCTGCCTGGGCGCGGCTGAGTGGGCTTTCCTCAAGGCGCTCGACTATGCGAAGGAGCGAGTCACGTTCGGGGTGCCCCTCGCGCAGCACGGGGCGATCCAGTTCATGCTCGCGGACTGCGCGATCGAGATCGCCTGCGGCAGGTCGCTCGGTCTGCGCGCGGCGTGGAAGGCAGAGAAGGCCCCCCGCTCGGCCCTCAAGGATGTCTGCATGGTCAAGGCCTACTGCGTGGAGGCCGCCCAGCGCATCATCGATACGGCCATTCAGATCCACGGCGGCATAGGAGTGGCCAACGAGATGAAGCTGGAGGAGGCCTGGAAGTTCGTCCGTCAGATGCGCATTCCGGATGGGAGCTCGGAGATGCAGAGACGGACTATTGCCAACGCGCTCATTAGGGGCGACCTGGAGCTCTAGCCCGGTCGGCACAACGCGAGAAGATCCCGCCGCGGGGACGCAAGCCGAGTGGCACAGAGGGAGCGATGGGGCTAGCCCTTGGCGCGCTCCTGCTCAATGAGCTCGCGGCGGAGGATCTTGCCGGCGGCGTTCTTGGGGATATCCGTCCGGTACTCCAGTTGGCGGATCTTCTTGTAGGGCGCCACCTTGTCAGCCACGAAGGCCATCAGTTCTTCGGGGCTGGCCTCGAAGCCCTCCCTGAGCACAACGAAGGCCTTAGGGATCTCGCCGGCCTCGATGTCGGGCTTTGGTATCACGGCGGCGTCGAGCACCGCCGGGTGTTCGTGGAGGACGGCCTCTAGCTCGGCCGGGGCTACCTGGTAGCCCTTGTACTTGATCATCTCTTTCTTGCGCTCAAGGAGGTGCAGGTAGCCGTCCTCGTCCAGGTGGCCGATGTCGCCGGTGAGTAGCCAGCCGTCCTCGCTCAGGCAGTCCTTCGTCTCCTGCGGGCGCTTCCAGTAGCCCTTCATCACCTGGGGGCCCCGCACCGCCAACTCGCCGACCTCGCCGGCGGGGAGCTCCTGGCCGGTGTCCAGACTCACGATCTTCTCGAAGGTGTCGGAGACCGGTGGGCCGCAGGACTCCAGCTTGATGCGCTCTAGGGGGTTGGCGTTGACGACGGGGCTGGTCTCGGTCATGCCGTAGCCCTGCGACACGATGCAGCCGTAGATGGACCTCGCTCGCTCCCCTACCTCCAGAGGCAGGGGAGCTGCCCCAGAGGAGATCAAATGCAGGGAAGAGGTGTCGAAGCGAGAGGGGTTCGGCACGTTGGCCATAGCCAGGATCGCCGGCGGCGCCAGATAGAGGTTCGTTATCCGGTGCTTGCCAATGAGATGGAGCATCTGCTCCACGTCGAACCGCATCATGACGATACCGGTGCCCCCCAGGGCGATGCCGATACTCAAGAGGACCGTCATCCCGTAGATGTGGAAGAAGGGTAGCACGCACAGGCTGACCGAGTCCGAGTCTGCTTGCTTCACGGCCAGCCCCTGCTTGACGTTGGAGCCAATGTTGTAGTGGGTGAGCATGACGCCTTTGGGCAGGCCGGTGGTGCCACTGGAGTAGGGCAGGGCGGCCACGTCCTCGCGGGGGTTGATGGCTACCGGCCGGTAGTCCTCCGAAACGCCGCCCACTAGCTCCACCAGGCCATCGATGGGCCAAACGTGACGCAGGCGGGGGAGATTGGGGCGGGCCGCCTCTACGGGGGCGGCCATAGGGCTGAATGCGAAGAGAGCGACGGCTTCGGCGTCGCCCAATTGGTGTTCGATCTCGCGTTCCCGATAGAGGGGGTTGAGGGTGGTGACCGTAGCGCCAGCCAGGAGGGCGCCGTAGAAGGCAGGGGCGTAGTCGACGATGTTGGGCGAGAAGATACCCACCTTATCGCCCTTCTCGATGCCGTTGTCCTGCAGGAACCGCGCCACCTTGCGAGTGTAGCTCCAGAGCTGACGGTAGGTGCGGGTCGTGCCGTCGGCGGCGATGAGGGCCGGCTTATCGCCGTAAGTCTCCGCCGACCGGCGCAGCAACTCCGGTAGAGCGAACTCCTCGTAGGGGGCCTGGCTGGGCCAATATCCGGGAACAACCATTACTCGTGACCTCCTCTGACCTCGGTTGCTGACAGGTGTCCTCAAAACCGCGCCTTGCGGGTCGAACGGTCCAGGCCTCCCGGCGCCTCGCACCATGCAGATGGAGATTACTCATCGCAGTAAGGGATTGTCAATTCCGACTATTGGGGGGCGCTGCTTCCCTTGTCAGCCCTCGCCCCTGCGGGTAGGATGAAGTCGGCCAACGTGACACTAGTCCGTGGAGGTAGACCATGCGCCACAATCGAATGCTCATCGTCTTGGTTGCGTCCGGAGCGATTATTGCCTTGCTGGCAGGCTTGGTCTGGGCGTTGGGCGCAGGCCCTTCCGAGGCGCAGCAGGGCGCCATGCACAACTGCCCCCTGGCGGGCAAGTGGGCGATATCGGTGTGGGACGGCGACGACGGCACGGAGACGGAGCAGGCTCTGGCGACCTGTGGAGACGACGCGGTGGAGGCGGCCTACTACCTCGATCCCGCAACGCAGGTGTGGTTGCGCTGGTTCGCGGGTCATTCGGAGGTCAGCAATCTAAGTACGGTGAACGATATACAGGGCGTGCTCGCGCTCGGAAGCGCACAAGCGCCGGCGACCCCTGTCGCCGGTCTGCCCAACCCCGCCTCTGTCTACTGTGTCGAACAAGGATATGAGCTGAACATCGTTGAGAACGCGGATGGACAAGTTGGGATGTGCGTCTTCGCGGATGGCACTCAGTGCGAGGAATGGAGCTTCTACCGAGGCGAGTGCGGGCAAGAGTGGGCGACAGCAACCGTCTCTGCCCAACAGGCAGGGACGATGCACAACTGCCTCAATCCGGGCAAGTGGTCGATAGCCGTGTGGGACGGCGATGACGCCACAAACGTCGATCAGGCGCTGGCTACCTGCGGCGAAGACGCCGTGTCCGCCGCATACAGTCTCGACCCGCACACGCAGGCATGGTCGCGCTGGTTCACAGGCAAGCCCGACTTCAGCACCCTGTCCACGCTGGACAACATGCAGGGCGTGCTGGCGCTAGGGGCCGCGACGGAGACGCCGACACTTCCGGCGGGCTGGTCGAAGATCGAGCCGGGCGGGGATACCCTCTGCGCGCAGGGCACTCCCTATTCCTTCTACGTTCACCCAGGCTCGGTTAACCGACTAGTGGTCTATTTCCAGGGTGGGGGCGCCTGCTGGGACGATGCTACCTGCTCCAATCCCGGTGTTTACTACGACGATACTGTGGATGACTCGGACGACCCGGCCAACAACGTTGTGGGCATAGCCGACCTGGACAACCCGGAGAATCCGTTTAGGGACTGGTTCATTGTCTACATCCCCTATTGCACCGGCGACATCCACTGGGGGAACAACACCAAGACCTACACTTGGGGCGGCGCAGAGCACGTCATCCACCACAATGGATTCGTGAACGTCAGCGCGGTGCTGGACTGGGTACAGGGCAACTTCCAGGGGCCCGAGAAGCTGTTCGTCGGCGGCTGCAGCGCTGGGGGCTACGGTTCGGTGATGGGCGCTGCCTACCTTCACAATCTCTATCCCAGCGTGCCCATGTACCAGTTGGGCGACGCGGCTGCCGGCGTGGTCACGGAGACCTTCTTCACAAATGGCTTCCCCAACTGGGGCGCAGTCGAAACGATCCCGGACTGGATTCCCGCGCTGCAGGTCCCTTATACGGAGCTTACGATGTCGAAGCTGTATACGGGGCTGGCCGACTTCTACCCTGACGACCGTTGGTCGCAGTACAACGCGGCCCACGATCAGATTCAGACGTTCTTCTATAGCGCTATGGGCGGCACAGGCGACTGGGGCGATCTGATGATGACCAGCGTCCAGGCGATCGAGGCCGACACCACCAATTTCCACGCCTACACTGCCCCCGGGGCTATCCACTGTATCACCCCGCTCGACAGCTTCTACACGCGCGAGGTGAACGGCGTCAAGTTCGTCGACTGGCTGGATAACCTGGTCAACGACCAGCCGTGGGACAGCGTGACGTGCACGGACTGCGAGACCGACCCCGAGGCACAATAGTCGCTTCAGGGTTAAGCTAGGCAGGGTTGATTGCGGCCGCCCACCGGCGGCCGCTGCCTTTGTCACACCTCGCGCGGCAAGGGTGCGTAGTATACTCGCCGCATGACCGGTGGCGCTCCTGCGGGCCCTTCGCACCGGCAGCCGGGTCGCGGGCGAGGCAGGCTGAAGGGCGCCCGTCGCCGCGCAGACCGCTTCCTGGACGGCGCGCAGGCCCGGGTATTCCGGCTCTTCTGGCTGTTTCTGCCGGAGCCGGCCATCGCCCGAAATCTGCGGTTCCAGCACTTGTTGGCCTCGCGCTTCTTGTCCGACGCGGGACAGCAGTCGCTGGCCTTTGGGGCGCTGGTGGGAGTGACGCGAGGTGGCGCCTCGTCCTTCGAAGTGGCCCTGGTGGGAGTGGCTGCGCTGCTGCCGCCGGCCGTGCTGGGGCTCTACGGAGGGGCCGTCGCCGACGCGCTGCCGAAGCGCGTGGCGCTGGCCGGAGTTTACAGTCTGCAGGCCCTGCTCTGCTTCGTCGTGCCCATCGTGCTAGGGACGCAGATATTCGACGTCCTGTTTCTCTTGCTGGCGGTCAACAGTTTGGGACAGGTGTCGGCGCCCACCGAGTCGGCGGTGCTGCCTCTGGTGGCGTCTAAGGAGGAACTGGCAAGCGCGGCTTCGTTGATTAACCTGTCCTCGGCAGCGGGCACCGCCTTCGGCACGGCGCTGTTGGCGCCGGTGCTGGTGCGGGCGGTGGGCGTCGAGCCGGTCCTGTATCTGGCAGGTGTGCTCCTGCTACTCGCCGCGAGCCGCGTCTTCGATCTCCCGGTGCGCGGCGAACGAAAACGGGCGAAGGTCGATCATTCCCTCCCGCACGCAGGCGTTCGCGCTGCCATACAGTGGTTGGTGGAACACCCCGCCGTGGCGACGATGATCGTTGTCGGAGTGGTGTCCGGCACGGCAAACGTGGTGCTGCAGACGCTGGCGCCACGCTACGTGCAATCAGTGCTGGACGTCGATGCGGCCAACACTGCATATGTCTTCGGACCATCGGCGATCGGGCTCGTCCTCGCGCTGGTATTGGCGCCTTCACTGATGAAGGTACGCGGCGAGCGGCTCGCGGCGCTCCTCGGGTTCTTCCTCACCGCTTCCGCCCTGTTCCTGTTGGGCATAGTGGGGGACGTTGCCGTGGTTCTCGACCCTGTCAACCCTCTGCGCCTGGTGGGTGTCCTGGGAATCGACCTTGAGGAGCGGTTGAGGACAGCGGCCTTCGTAGCAGTTCCGCTGGCGTTTGGTGTCTCCCTAACGGCGACCTCTGTCCAGACGTACATCAACCGACGCGTTCCGGTTTCGTATCAGGGGCGAACGTTCGCGATGCAGAACTGGCTGAAGAATGGCTCGGCGATCATCCCGCTGTTGATAGCGGGGGCGGCTGCCACGCAGTTCGGGGTAGACAGTGTTCTACTTGTGTTGCCGCTCCTCTTGCTGGCAGCGGCCTACACGCTCGTATTCGTCAGCATCCGCCTGGCCGGGCTGGCGGCGCCATCGCGGCTGGAGGTGCTGGAATCGTTCTGGGAAGAGCCGGAGGACATTGAGTTTCGGGGAGGCGAACGATCTTCGAGCGCTTAGCTCTCGAATTGCGTTCTGGTCAGTTTGCCCTCCGCACGACAATCGGTTACACTAACGGTGATATTAGTACTTCAAATGCTTCCGCGTTGAATCTGCCTGGCCGTTTGCCAGGTCTCCTCCGGGATGAAAGGAATTCTGTTGTCATCTTTCCATAGCTTTGGCCTCCGCTTGTCTAGTCTGGAGGCCCTTTCGGCCATGACCATCGACACCCCGACGCCCATCCAGGAGCAGGCGATGCCGTTGCTCCTGGCAGGACGCGATGTGATCGGCCAAGCATACACCGGCTCCGGCAAGACGCTTGCCTTCGGCCTACCGATCATGGAACGCTGCGATCCGGACCAGCGCCAAGTACAGGCGCTGGTGCTGACGCCCACGCGGGAATTGGCGCGCCAGGTCGGAGGCGTTCTGTCCGAGCTGGGCAGGCGGGCTGGACTGAACGTCGCGCTTCTCTACGGGGGCCGCGCCTTTGGGCCCCAGGAGGCCCTGCTCAATAAGGGCGCTCAGATCGTCGTCGGGACGCCCGGTCGTGTGCTGGACCACCTGCGGCGGCGCACGCTGCGCCTGGAGCAGCTAGGCATGCTGGTGCTGGACGAAGCCGACGAGATGCTCGACCTGGGGTTCGCGCCCGACGTCGAGCGCATCCTCGCGATGACGCCTCGGAGCCGGCAGACAGCGCTGTTTTCGGCAACGACGCCGGCGTGGGTGCACACCATCGCCGCCCGCCACCTCGCGGACCCCGCTGTGATCACGTCGGCTGTGTCTGAGGAAGTGGAACCGGACATCGATCACGTGGTGATCGAGGTCTGGCAGGGAGACAAGTTCCAGGTTCTCCGGCAGTTGCTGGACGAAGCGACGGAGGGCGCCACGCTCGTTTTCGGTCGCACGAAACACGGCGTGCGCAATCTGGGCCGCCGCCTGGAGGCAGCAGGATACCGGGTGGCCGTGCTGCAAGGAAACCTGAGCCAGGAGGAGCGAGACCGCGCCCTGGACAGCTTTCGCTCCGGGCGGGCGCCGATCCTCGTGGCGACGAATGTGGCCGCCCGCGGGCTCGACGTGCTGAGCATCGCGCGCGTCATCAACTTCGAACTGCCGGAGACCGCCGACCTATTTACCCATCGCGTCGGCCGGACCGGGCGAATGGGTCGTTCTGGTAGCGCCATCACTCTGATCAGCGCTGCTGACCTGCCCAAGTGGCACGAGATCGAGCGGGGTCTGGGGCGGCGCCTGCCGCGTGTAAGTCCCTCCGGCGAGCCCATTCAACCCGTGGCCGCGGCGGCGACCGGCAGCGCAGACGGCTGGCGCCGGCGGCGCTGGTCGCGGGCTCGAATGTCAGCTTAGGGGGGCGAGCGTGAAGAGTCTATACGTTGGCAACCTGGCCTACGGCACAACCGAAGCAGATATTCGAGCGGTATTCTCGCCGTTTGGCGAGCTTGTGTCGGTGCGGATCGCCAGTGATCGGGCGGGCAGGCCCAAGGGGTTTGCCTTCGTCGAAATGGCCGAGGAATCAGCGGCGTCAGCCGCAAGAGAATCGTTGAAGGGCACACAGCTTAACGGCCGCACCATGGATATTGTGGAGTCCACGCCTCCGGGCAAGCGGCGCAGCAGTCCGGGACGCGGCCGGTCCGGCGGCCGCCGGCACTAGCAGGGCATCGGCGTACCGCGAGCGTCGGATCCCTTCGCGGTCGTCGCAGGGAGAGGAGCGAAGTCTGCCATGGGTCGCAAGCTGTATGTAGGGGGCCTCTCGTTCGAAACCACGGATGCCGAACTCAAGACCTTGTTTGAGCAGGCGGGCAGCGTGGAATCGGCGACGATCATCACCGATAAGTTCTCCGGCCGCTCGAAGGGATTCGGTTTCGTTGAGATGTCCACAGATGCGGAAGCGCGGCAGGCGATCACCGAACTGAATGGCAAGATGGTCGGACAGAGGACGATCACGGTCGAGGAGGCGCGGCCCCCTCGTGAGACTCGAGGCGGAGGTCGCGAAGGTGGTGGGCGTGGCCGATGGTAGACATAGGTGACGACACCATCATCTCCTCCGCGGTCAAAGCGCGGTGCTCCGCCGGCGCCCACCACTGGCTGATCCGGACTCCTGACGGCCCCATCAGCGAGGGCGTCTGCAAGTGGTGCAACCAGCACCGGGAGTTCGTCAACGAAGTCAGCCGGCGGTTCACGAGCCAGAACCGGCCGCCCCCAAGATCATCGCCGAGCCAACCCTCGTAGTCGTCTCTGCAGGAATAGGGGCGCACGGCCGTGCGCCCCTACTTGTTTAGGGAAAGGGAAGCGACGATGACGGAGGTGCAGTCCGGCCAGGGTCTGGAGAGGCACGGCATCAAGAACGTCTCCTCCGTGCGCTGGAACCTGCCGTCTCCCACGCTCTACGAAGAGGCAGTGCGCCGACGGGAAGGCGTGATCGCTCACCTGGGCCCCCTCGTTGTTCGGACAGGGCACTACACGGGCCGCTCGCCCAACGACAAGTTCATCGTCCACGAGCCTTCCAGCGCCAGTCGCGTCTGGTGGGGCCCTTCCAACCGACCCATGGCCCCTGAGAAGTTCAGGCCTCTCCACGAGCGGCTTCTGTCCTATCTGCAAGGGAGGGATGTCTTCGTCCAGGACTGCTTCGTCGGCGCCGACCCGCTCTACCGCGTCCCCATTCGGGTGATCACTGAGGCTGCGTGGCACAGCCTGTTCGCCCGCAACATGTTCATCCGTGGCACTCCGACCGCAACCAGGATGCATGGGCCGCAGATCGTCATCATCGCCGCTCCCCATTTCCACTCCGACCCAGAGTTGGACGGCACGAATTCCGAAGCGTTCGTGGTTCTGGACTTCGGCCAGAACGCGATCTTCATCGGGGGCACCAACTACGCGGGCGAGCTCAAGAAGGCGGTGTTCAGCATCCTGAACTATGAGCTGCCGAAGAGGGGTGTGCTCCCCATGCACTGCTCGGCCAACCAGGGGCGGCGGGGCGATGTGGCTATCTTCTTTGGCCTGTCGGGCACCGGAAAGACAACCCTCTCATCCACTTCTGATCGCGCCCTCATCGGCGACGACGAGCACGGCTGGAGCGATCAAGGGGTGTTCAATTTCGAGGGCGGCTGCTATGCGAAGGTGATCCGTCTGAGCGCCGAGGCGGAGCCGGAGATCTATGTAGCAACACGACGCTTCGGGACGATCCTGGAGAATGTGGCCATCGACAGCGAGACCAGACGGCTCAACCTGGACGACGACTCTCTGACCGAGAACACGCGCGCTTCCTACCCGATCTCTTATCTCCCCAACATCGTCCGGTCCGGCGTGGGCGACCACCCCCGCAATGTGGTCATGCTCACCGCCGACGCCTTCGGCGTTCTTCCACCCATCGCCAAGCTAACCCCTCAGCAGGCCACCTACTACTTCTTGGCCGGCTACACGGCCAAAGTGGCCGGCACTGAACGCGGCATCACTGACCCCGAGGCGACGTTCAGCGCCTGCTTCGGCGCACCGTTCATGGCCCTGGATCCAATCGTGTATGCTCACATGCTGGATGAGAAGATCAGCCAGCACAATGCCCAGGTCTGGCTGGTGAACACGGGCTGGAGCGGCGGCCCTTACGGCGTTGGCCAGCGCATCAAGATCGGGTACACGCGGGCGATGTTGCGGGCCGCGCTGGCGGGGGCGCTGGACAGCGTACCCTACAACCGGGAGCCGGCCTTCGGGTTGCTCACGCCGAGCGTCTGCCCCGACATCCCGCCGGAGATCCTGGACCCGCGCACTACCTGGGAGGACGGCGAGGCGTACGATGAGCAAGCGCGGAAGCTATCGCGGATGTTTGCCGATAACTTCCAGCAATATGCCGGCCGCGTGTCCAAGGAGATCGAGGAAGCGGGGCCGCCGCCTGAACCCCTGAAGGTCTAGGCGCGCTTTAGGGCGGCCTCCATCTCCGAGTCCGTGAAGGCGCGCATCGTCTCGCTGTGGACGTTGCCCGCCTCGGCGATGTTAAACAGGCCCGCCATCATCGCCGGCTCGTCGGGCGCATCCACAATGGCCACCAGATCGTACGCGCCCTGGGTCCAGTAGGTGCCGATGACTTTGAACCCCCGCTTTTCGTTCTCCTGGCGGATCTCCTTGGCCCGCTTGACCGTGTCCTTGATGGTCTTCAGCCCCTCGTCGGAAAACCGGTATAGAACCACGTATGTGGGCATAATCAACTCCTCCTTCTAGAATCTCGGCTGAGTTCATAATTCTATCACGGAAGGGCAGGGGATTGGTCAAGAAATCGCTGCTCTTCTTGATTGTTCCACGGTTCGCTCCGTGGCTCCGGCCGCCGTTGACAGCCTGGGCCCGAGCGCGGACAATGGATATAGACGCCTCGTATCGAAACAATCGAACGTTTCCATAGACTGAATCGAACGCGTCAATAGACCGGCCGCGTGGGAGAAAGGTAGGGCAGTGGACGCCCTGGACTTAGTGGTGCTTGGTGGGGGCACCGGCGGCTACACGGCAGCCATCCGAGCGGCGCAACTGGGCCTCAGGACGGCCATCGTGGAGGAGGACAAGGTCGGCGGTGTATGCCTACACAAGGGCTGCATCCCTACCAAGGTGATGTTAGAGAGCGCCGAGTCGTTGTCGCTGATACGGCGGAGCAACAAGCTGGGAATCGAGGTGGAGAATATCCGCCTCGATTTTGCTTCGGTGGCGCGCCGCCAGCGTGAGGTGGTCGAAGGCATCCATAAGAATCTGCAAAACCTTATCCGCAAGAACGGCATCGAGATTATCGCCGGCCGCGGCCGCTTCCTTTCGCCTACCGAGATCGGCATCGACGGAGGCGGACGGACGCTGTCGGCCCGGCATGTGATTATCGCCACCGGCTCGCGGCCCAAGGAGATCCCGGGCCTGCCCTGCGACGGCGAGCGCGTCCTGACCAGCGATCACGCCCTGGTCCTTGAGGCCGTGCCGGAATCGATCATTATCATCGGTGGGGGTTCCATCGGCCTAGAGTTCGCCTCGGCCTACCTGGACTTCGGCTGTCAGGTCACTGTGGTGGAGATGCTGCCCAACCTTCTGCCGGTGGAAGACTCTGACCTGGGCGCCGGAATCGGCCGACTGCTCGCCCAGCGCGGGGCCAACGTCATCACAGGAGCCCGTGTGCTGACAGACGGCGTCCGTGCCTACGATGACGTCGTGGAGGTGCCGGTGGAGCGCGAGGGCGAGAAGAGCGCCGTCCGCGGGCAAAAGGTGCTGGTGGCGGCCGGCCGGCGAGGAAATGTGGAAGACCTGGGCCTGGACAAGACCGGCGTGAAGACAGCGGGAGGCTTCGTCCAGGTCGACGGACGCATGCGTACGGCGGAACCGAACGTCTACGCTGTGGGCGATGTCGCGGGTGGTCTGCTCCTGGCGCATGTGGCCGCTGCCGAGGGCACGCTGGCTGCGGAGGCCATTGCCGGGCAGAATCCGGAGCCCATCGACTACAGCCGCATGCCCCGCGTGGTGTACACGCGGCCGCGGGCGGCGGCGGTGGGCCTTACGGAGGCGGAGGCCAAAGCGCAAGGGCGCGAGGTCAAGCTGGGGCGCTTCCCCTTCCGCTACAACGCCATGGCCCTGATCAAGGACGAGCCCGACGGCTTCGTGAAGGTGGTTGCCGACGCCGAGAGCGGCGACCTGCTTGGCGTTCACATCCTGGGCGCCGGCGCGGACGAGGTGATCGGCCAGGGAGCGCTGGCCCGCTGGCTTAACGCTTCGGCGTGGGAGGTGGCCACCAGCGTGCGGCCTCATCCCAGCCTAAGCGAGGCCCTGGGCGAGGCTCTCCAGTTGGCTACGGGCGGCAGTAAGGTGAAGTAAGGAGGCGGTATTCCGTGGTTGCGGTCAGAGATCCCCTCGGCGCCCTCGGTCTCACCGAGGGCGACCTCATCGAAATGTACTACAGGGTCGTTCTGGCGCGGGCCGTGTCGGCCCGCATGTGGATCCTCAATCGCATGGGGAGAGCGCCCTTCGCCATAACCTGTGACGGCCACGAGGTGGCGCAAGTGGCCAGCGCCTTCGGCCTTAGGCCCGGAAAGGACTGGGTAGTACCCTACTACCGGGACATGGGCGTGGTGGTATCGGTTGGCATGACCCCTCGCGACCTGATGCTGGGCTTGCTCGCTAAGGCGGCCGACCCCTCCAGCGGTGGCCGCCAGATGCCCAGCCACTTCGGTCACGCCGGGCTGCGCGTGGTCTCTGGTTCCAGCCCAGTCGCTACTCAGATACCGCACGCTGTCGGCATCGCCCTGGCCAGCAAGCTGCGGGGCGAAGAGGATGCTACGATCGTCTACTTCGGCGATGGCGCTACCAGCAAGGGCGACTTCCACGAAGGGCTGAACTTTGCGGGGGTGCACCGCCTGCCGGTGGTCTTCTTCTGCGAGAACAATGGCTACGCCATCTCGGTGCCGTTGCGCAAGCAGATGGCCATTGCCCAGATCTCGCAGCGGGCAGCCGGCTACGGCTTCCCCGGCGTGACTGTGGACGGCAACGACCTGCTCGCGGTGTACGCCGCCAGCAAGGAAGCCCTGGAGCGGGCCCGCCGCGGCGAAGGTCCTACCCTAATCGAGGCTGTCGTCCAGCGCCTAGTGCCACACTCCAGCGACGACGACCAGCGCCGCTATCGCAGCGAGAAAGAACTGGAGGCGGGCAAGCAGGCCGACCCTATCCCCCGGCTGAAAGCGTACATGGAGGAGAGCGGCTTTCTGACGGCCGAGAAGAACGAGGAGATCAACAAGCGGGTGGCCAAGGAAGTGGACGACGCCACCGATTTCGCGGAGAAGAGTCCCTATCCTGAGCCCGAGGAAGCGGTGACTCGGGTCTACGGGTCGTCGGAGGGCTAGGCCATGGCCACGAAGACGGTGATCGAGGCCCTGCACAACGCTCTCCACGAGGAGATGCAGCGCGACCAGCGCGTCCTGGTAATGGGCGAGGACGTTGAGGAAGGAGGGGTCTTCCGCGTCACCGAGGGCTTGCTGGCCGAGTTCGGGCCCGGCCGAATCATCGATACCCCCCTTTCCGAATCGCTTATCGTGGGCGCGGCCATCGGCGCTGCGATCAACGGTATGCGGCCGGTGGCCGAGATCCAGTTCGCCGACTTCATTCATCCGGCCATGGACCAGATTGTCAGCGAGGCGGCCCGGATGCGCTATCGCTCCAACGGCGCCTTCTCCTGCCCGCTGGTCATTCGCGCGCCCAGCGGCGGCGGCATCCACGGCGCGCTCTATCACTCTCAGAACGTTGAGGCCTTCTTCGCCCACGTGCCCGGTCTGAAGGTGGTGGCGCCTTCCACGCCCTACGATGTGGCCGGCCTCCTGAAGGCGGCGATCCGCGACGAAGACCCCGTCCTGTTCTTCGAGCACAAGAAGACCTACCGTCTGATCAAGGGCGAGGTGCCGGAAGAAGACTTCGTGGTGCCCATCGGCAAGGCGAACGTGGTCCGCGAGGGCAAGGACCTGAGCATCCTGACCTATGGACTCGCCGTCCACCAGTGCCTGGAGGCGGCCGAGGCCCTGGCCCAGGAGGTCAGGATCGAGGTCGTGGACCTGCGCACGCTCGCGCCGCTGGACAAGGAGACGATCCTGGAGTCAGTGCGGAAGACGGGCAAGGCGCTCATCGTCCACGAGGACAACCTGACGGGCGGCATCGGCGGCGAGGTGGCAGCGATCATCGCGGCGGAGGCCTTCGACTATCTGGATGGCCCCGTCCTACGATTGGCCATGCCTGACGTGCCTGCCGTCCCCTTCAGCCCACCCCTGGAAGAGTACTGCCTCCTCAATCCGGAAAAGATCATCTCCGCCGTCCGCAAGCTGGCCGCGTATTAAAGAGGAGATGTCCTCATGGCCGTAAACGTGGTGATGCCTCAGCTCGGCGAAACGATTACCGAAGGCACCATCACCAGGTGGCTGAAGAAGGTTGGGGACTGGGTCGATAGATACGAGCCGGTGGTGGAGGTCAACACCGACAAGGTGGACGTGGAAGTGCCCTCGCCGGAGGCCGGCCATCTGCGCGAGATCCTGGTGTCGGAGGGCATGACGGTCGCGGTCGGTGAAGTGCTGGCGGTGCTGGAGGAAGCGGGTGCCGCCGCGGAGAAGGAACCGGCCCCGACGGCAGCCCCGACAGGAGCGGCTGAGCCGGCGGAGGCTCAGGCGCGGGCGACGCCGCGGGTGCGCAAGCTGGCCCGCGATCACGGGGTCGATCTGGCGCAGGTCTCGGGCAGCGGGCCCGGCGGTCGCATCACCGAAGAGGATGTGCAGGCCTATCTGGCGACCTGGCAGCCTCCCCGGCCGACACCCGTCGCCCCCGAGGCGATCGGCCCCGAGCAGGAGGTGGAGGTTATCCCTCTCAGCCCTGTCCGCCGGACGATCGCTCAGCGTATGACCCAGAGCGCTTTCAGCGCTCCCCATGCCTGGCTGTCGATGGAGGCGGACGTCTCGGCGCTGGTGCGGCTGCGCGACGGAATGAAGGAGGAGTTCCGCCGCCGCGAGGGGGTCGACTTGACCTATGTGCCCTTCGTGATCAAGGCGGCGACGGAGGCCCTGCGTGAGCACCCAATCCTCAACTCGGCCTGGTCCGAGGAGGGGCTCGTCCTCAAGAAGCGGATCCATGTCGGCGTGGCGGTAGGTGTCGAGGAGGGGCTGGTGGTGCCCGTAATCCGCGACGCGGACCAGCTGAGCATCGCCGGTTTGGCTCACGCCGTTCAGAAGCTAACCGACCGCGCTCGTGCGGGCAGGTTGTCGCTGGAAGACGTGCAGGGCGGCACGTTCACGGTGAATAACACCGGCGCCTTCGGCTCGGTGGTCAGCATGCCGATCATCAATCCGGGTCAGGCGGCCATCGTGAGCATGGAGGCGATCGTGAAGAAGCCGGTGGTGGTGGAGGACGCCATCGCCATTCGGAATACCCTCAACCTTTGCCTATCGTTCGACCATCGCGTCCTGGATGGGTCGGCGGCCGGCGGCTTCCTCCAGACGATGAGGAAGCGGCTGGAGGCCATGGGCCCCGATATGTCCCTCTATTAGCTATGGCCGATTCGCCTCAGGCGGTTGTCCAACCCTCAGTCGTGGAGCGGCCGGAGTGGCTCAAGGTTCGCGCCACCTTCGGCGAGAACTTCCGCCAGCTTAAGGGGCTGCTGCGCGGCCTGGCCCTGCACAGCGTCTGCGAGGAGGCTCTCTGCCCTAACATCTACGAATGCTTCGAGGCGCGCACCGCCACGTTCCTCATCCTCGGCGACGTCTGTACACGCCGCTGCTCCTTCTGCGCCATCGCCAACGGCCGGCCGGCCGGGCTGGATCGGGAGGAGCCGCATCGCGTGGCCCACGCCGCCCGGGTGCTTGGCCTCCGCCATGTCGTCGTGACCTCCGTGGCCCGCGACGACCTGACCGACGGCGGCGCCGCGGTCTTCGCGGATACCATCGTCCAGCTGCGGGAGTCCGTGCCCGACTGCAGCGTCGAGGTGCTGATCCCCGACTTCGGGGGCTCGCGCTCCGCGCTCGAGCGGGTGATGGCTGCTCGCCCCGATATCCTGAACCACAATGTCGAGACGGTGCCGCGCCTCTACCGCCGCGTGCGGCCCAGCGCCCGCTACTACCGCTCGCTGGAGCTTCTCCAGCGGGCGAAAGAGATGGACGCTTCAGTACCCACCAAGTCAGGCCTGATGGTGGGCCTGGGCGAGACCTGGGACGAGATCCTGGCTGTTCTCGCCGACCTGCGCCGGGCCGACTGCGATATCGCGACCATCGGTCAGTACCTGCGTCCGACCAGCGCTGAGCGTCACCTGCCGGTGGAGAGGTACTACACGCCGGCCGAGTTCCAGCGGCTCAAGGATGAGGCGTTGGCGCTGGGATTCCGGGCCGTGGAATCGGGGCCGCTGGTGCGCAGCTCCTATCACGCCCGCAATCAGGTGGAGTCTCTGCGCAGCCCATGACCGGCGAAGCTATCTGCGGCGTCCGCTGGCTGGGGCAAATGGAGTACGTGGAGGCCTGGCGCCTCCAGCAGACGCTGGCCGAGGAGCGGGCGCAGGGGACTGGACACGACACCCTTCTTCTGCTGGAGCATCCTCCGACCTACACCATCGGCCGGGGCGGCGCCGACGACGACGCCTTTCTGACGCCGCCACCCGTCCTGGAGGCTATGGGCGCCGCCGTCCATCACGTCGACCGGGGCGGGCGTGTAACCTTCCACGGACCCGGGCAGCTCGTGGGGTATCCGATCATCGACCTCGCGGAATGGCAGCGGGACGTCCACGCTTATCTGCGGGCGCTGGAGGACGTGCTTATCGCCGCGCTGGCCGAGTTCGGTCTGGGCGCCGGAAGGAATCCAGGCTACACCGGCGTCTGGGTGGGCGATGAGAAGATCGGCGCCATCGGGGTGAAAGTCAGCCGCTGGGTGACGACGCACGGATTTGCCCTGAACGTGACCTGTGACCTGGACTGGTTCCAGCACATCGTGCCGTGCGGGATCAGGGGAAGGCGAGTCACGTCCCTGGAGCGCGCCGGTGGAGGGCGAGTCCCGCTTCCCACTGTGGCTGAGCGAGTGGTCGAGCACTTCGGTCGCGTATTCGGGCGAAGGATGGTCTGGCTGCCCGCGCCGGCGGCGGTCGCCGTGCCTTCGAGCGTCTAGAGTCCATCCGGCTGTCGCTACTGTATCCCCTCGAATTGGCGCACCGGCCCGAAGTAATCCCAGTGGCCCTTCCCGTTCGCGTCGACAGTGACCTCCAGGAAGCGGCTGCTCTGGTAGGCGACGTGGTCGGTGGGCGAGAAGGAGAAATTGACGCCGTCCAGCGCGAGGTCGCTGTGGAAGTCCTTGACGGACTCCGCCGCCTCCATGATGCCCTCGCGGGTCAGGTTGTCGCAGCTCCGGTTGAGTATCTCGACTGCCAGCTCGCCCAGGAGCTGAGCGTAGAGTGTGAAGTTGGTCGGGGCGGGCCCACCGTACTTGTTCATGATCTCGAAGTGCTTCGCCACTGCCGAGTCGGTGTCCTTGAAGCCCGCTAGCTTGTTGGCGTCGGTCGCGACGGCGCCCTCCAGGAGCTTGGGGGATACGAACTGGAATAGCAGTTCATCCGCGCCGATGTAGGGCATGACGAACTGTGGGTGCCAGCCCAGTCGGTCCGCGGCCTTAATGGCCTGCGCGATGAAGCCAAGGTTGCCGTTGATGACGAGCACGCCGGCGTTGGACTTCGCCAGCGCTGACATCTCGGAGTTGATCGAAACGGCCGTGTATTCGTAGCTCTGGTCGGCGACGATCTGGTTTTTGCTGGGATCGATCCCCTGCTTGACGCCGGCGAATCCGTCCTGGCCGATCACGTCGTTCTCCCAGAGGACGGCTACCGTCTTGCCGGCCTGGTACTCCGAGATGTACTGGCCCAGGAATATCGCATCAATGGTGTAGCTGGGGATCATCTGGACTTCCCAGGGGTGTCCACACGGGTCAGCGCCGAAGCGGGCGGCGCCGGCGGACACCAGCAGGTCGGGCACCCCGTGGTCGTTGATCCAGTCCCACGAGCCGGGATGGGCCTCGTCGCCCAGGGAGCCGACGAAAGCGAAGATCTTGTCTTGCTCGACCAACCGGCGGGCGGCCTCCAGCGCCCTGGCCGGCTCGCCGAAGTTGTCCACGATCTTGTAGACGATCTTGCGGCCGCAGACGCCGCCCTGAGTGTCGTTAATGTAGTCGAAGTAGGCTTTGGTGGCGTTCGGGACCGTGGCGTAGACGGCTCCCGCGGTGCCGCTGATCTGGCTCTCCGACCCGAGCAGGATCTCGGTGTCAGTGACTCCGGGCGGAGCCCCCGGGACGTTTGTGGCTTCACGCGCGGCCGGACCGCACACCTCCGTTGCGGGCGTGCCGGTGGTCGCGGCGGTGGCCGCCGGCGTGCCGGTGCGTGCCGCCGTGGCGGTGCCGGTGGCTTCCTCCTCTCCCCCTCCGCAAGCGGCGGCGAGGGCGACCAACAGCAGGGATGCGAAGAACAGACTGATCAGGGCCCAGGCCCGGCGCGACGAGCAGACGAAAAGTCCAGCGTTCATCCCTTCCTCCTGGTTGATCATTGAGCGAAGTCCAGCAGCGGTCCGAAGTATTCGAACTTGCCCTTTCCGTTCTCGACGGTCGCTCTGAGCATATGACCGCTCTCGAGGCCGGTGTGGTCGCTGTCGGAGAAGGAGACGGTGACATCGTCCAGCATTAGATCGGTGTGGAAGTCCTGGACGGACTCCAGCGCGTCCATCAGGCCCTCGCGAGTGAGGTTGTCACAACTCCGTTTGAGGATCTCCACCGCCGTCTCAGCCAGGATGTGGGCATAGATCGTAAAGTTGCTGGGAGCGGGGCCATCATATTCCCTCATGAGCTCGTGGTGCTTAGCGACCGCCGGGTCATCCACCCAGGCCGCCAGCTTTACGGCCTGGAAGGTGATGGCTCCCTGCAGAAGCTCAGGGGATGCGAACTGGAAGATCAGGTCATCGGAGTTGATGTAGCTCATGAACCACTGGGGATGCCAGCCCAGCCGGTCGGCCTGCTTGATGGCCTGAGCAGTGAAGCCCGGGCTGCTGAAAAGGACGGCCACTTCGGCGCCCGACTTCTTCAAATTGGCGACCTGGGAACTGATGGAGACGGCCGTGTTTTCGAAGGGCTCTTCGGCTATGATCTGGTTCTTGTTGGGGTCCAGCCCGGTCTTCAAGCCGGCCAGGCCGTCGATGCCTATGGAGTCGTTCTCCTTGAGAACGGCGATCTGCTTGCCCGGTAGGTGCTCCGAGATGTATTGGCCGAAGAATACCGATGGGCTGGTGTAGTCGGGGATCATTTGGACGGTCCAAGGGTACTTGTCGGGCTCGGCGCCGAAGCGATGGCCGCCGGCGGAGACCAGGATGTCTGGTACCCCCTTCTCGTTCAAGTACTCCATCGTGGCGGGGTGGGGGGCGTCGCCCACGGAGCCGACCATGGCGAAGACCTTGTCCTGCTCCACCAGCTTGCGCGCCGTTTCCACGGCTCTGGCCGGGTCGTCGAAGTTGTCCTCGTACTGGTAGACGATCTTGCGGCCGCAAACGCCGCCCTGGGTGTCGTTGATGTAGTTGAAGTAGGCGTTGCTGGCCCTGGGGATCGTGGCGTAGACCGCTCCCAGGGTGCCGCTGAGGATCACTTCCCCGCCCAACAGGATCTCCGTATCGCTGATCCCGGGTGCTGCCTCCGATGGGACCATCGTGGCGGGTGTAGTCGTCCCCACCACCGTAGCGCCGGGAGAAGCGGTGGCGGCTGGGGTGCCGCCGGGGATCTCCTTTTCGCCTGCGCAGGCGGGCGCGAGGACCACCAAAAGCACGAACGCCGAGAACGCAACCGCCAGGCGCCAGGCCCAGGGCGACCAGCGCGCGAGATGCCTAGCCATGATACCACCTCCCGGGTCGGTCAACTCGCCTTAGCATGCGGCCTAGTGCGATAAGTGCGAGAGAAGCTTGACGGTTGTGCCAGCCTCCTCCGCCCCACCTGGATTCTAGACTGCCGGTTGTCTGTGTCAAGTCAAAGGAGGAGCGAATGGCGGCGGATAGCGGACGGCAGAAGGCCGGGCGGGCCTGGGCCAGCTAGCGCAAGCGGCCGGCAGCCACTATCGCGGCCACCGCCACCAGGATGTAGCCCCAGAGGTCGTTGGCGGGGATGACGGTCACGCCCTCCAGGAGGTTGCGGATCAGGTAGGCTGCCACCACGCCTGCTACGGCGATCCCCTGCAGAGCAGGGCCCCGTTTGCGGTTGGTGGCCCAGCTTACCGCCTCGCCCACGGCGTAGCCGAGCCCCAGGGCGAAGAAGAAGACGAAGTAGCCGTAGACGCCCAGAGAATAGGGCAGCAGCCAACCCCAAGCGAGCCCCACCAGGCCGCCGGCGGCCAGCGAGGCGCCCAGGCCTCGGGCGGCGTAAGCGGGAGTTACTTCGAAGGTGGGGAGACGCCGCACCCCCGCGCACTGCCGGCAGCGCGCCCCCACCGGCGTCTGCACCACGCAGCGAGGACAGATGGGCCGCTCGCAACGGCCGCAAGCCAGCTCAGTTTCGACGCTAGGATGGGTCGCGCACTGCACGAAGATACTTCCGAATCGTGTTGCCTATGGGCGCACCCCCAATGATAACAGACGCAGGATGAAGAAGTGCGCTGCGCCCGAGCAAACCCGTCTGCGGACATCGGCGGTCTGCGAGATGTTGGCGCCCTCAGCTTTCCTGGAGCAAGCTCGCCGCCGCCTCGTCCACCAGCCAGGTGACGGCGCCTTCCGGCGGTCGGACCAGTTGGGCAGGGAGCCTCTGCGGATCATATGGCCCTTGTAGTGCCTGCCGCAAGGTAAGGGCCTTGTCGGACCCGCAGACCAGAAAGAGCACATGGCGAGCCCTATTTAGGACGGAGGGGGTGAGGGTGAGGCGCCAGGTATCCAGCTTGCTGACGTACGCAGCCGCCACCAGGCGCTGGTCATCATTCAAAGCCGGCGATCCCGGGAAGAGGGAGGCTGTGTGGCCGTCAGCGCCGAGGCCCAGCAACACCAGGTCGAACCGGGGCGCCTCCCCTTCCGACAGGACGAAGGAGCGGCGGAGGGTCTCTTGATAGCGGGCGGCGGCTGCTTCCGGGTCGTTGCCCTCGGTGGGCATGGGATGAACGTTCTCCGCGGGGATGGGCACTCTGGTGATCAGCGTCTCTCGGGCCAGGCGGTAGTTGCTCTCGGGGTGGTCGGCCGGCACGAAGCGCTCGTCCCCCCAAAAGAGGTGAACGTGCGGCCAGTCGATGGTTCGGCTGAAGGGGGGTTCGGCCAGCAGGCGATAGAGCGCGATGGGAGTGGAGCCGCCGGACAGCGCGACGGAGAAGCGGCCGTTCGCGGGGATGCTCTGGGCGGCCAGTTGCTCGAACCGTGCGGCGGCCTCTCGGCCGACGTCTTCCAGGTTCGCTTTGATGACGATCTGGGGCTTCGCGGCCATCAGCGGCTACACGAGCGGCAGGGAGGCGGCCATGGCCAGGGCCTGCGAGTAGGCCTGGTCGCGGCCGGCGGTCTGCAGTTCTGCTGCCAGCATCTCGGGGTCGCCGCCGGCGGGCAGGCGGACAGTGCGCTCCAGGCTCGTCTCCGGCGCCTTCGCGGTGGCTGTGGCGAGCTGTGGCTCTCGCCGCTGGACACCGAAGGTGGCGGTTTTTCCGTCCTTGGACGCCTTAAGGAGGACAGAGAGCAGCGAGCCGGGTTCCCTATCCGGCGCCAGCTCGGCGTGGACGCTGACGACGACGTCACCGCCCGCGCTGCGGGCCCGATACGTGTGATTCTGCTTGCCGCTGGGCCGCCAGCCGAGGCGGTCGGCGAGCCAACCGGCCAGGAGCAGCGCTTGGGCGCTGCTGCCGGCCGCGTGCTCTATGTCCAGGGCGGTCAGGCTATCCAGGTATGGCCTTAGCCTGGGCTCGTCGAAGAACTGGGCAATCAGCTGGCGCCAGGGGTTCAGACGGGCCCAGCCCAGGTCGCTCAGGGCAGCGCCACGCGACTGCATCAAGCGCGCCAGGCGGGCGAGCGAACGCTCAGCTTCGCTGAAGCGCGTCGAATCCACGATCAGGCGGTCGGCGGTATCCAGGGCGTCATCGAGAAGGTGGGCGTCATCGGGCAATTCGCCCGTCCACCAGCCGAAGACGGGCAGGTCGGGCACCAGCAGGGGCAGCACTATGCTGTGCAGGTGGCTGGCGGCGCGACCCTTGACGGTCAAGGCAATCTCTTCGAAGCAGACCTGTCCCTCTAGGCCAGGGGCGATGTGGCAATGGGCCGAGAGGCGGGCGTCGATGACCGGCTCGTCGTCGGAGGGCTCGGCCAGGATGACGATGGATCGCGAGGGGTGATACTCGGGCAGATTGGCGATGGTCTGCGTTGCCCGCTGCGCGGTGGCGCCGTCGAAGGCATAGGTTATCAGGGTGAGGACGCTGGTCCTGGTCCCGTGGGCGGTGCCCTCAGCGGGCGCGCCGTCGGCCGCCTCTTGCCGAAGGCGCTGCAGGGCGGCGTCGATGGCCAGGACGTCTACCGCCTGGCCCGACCATTCGAGGGTGGGAGGCGCTTCTTCGGCGCTCATGGCCTTCGCCACTGGCGGCCGTCGCTGGCCATCAGCTCTTGGGCCTCCCGCGGGCCCCAGGAGCCGGCCTCGTAGTTCGGGAAGTCCGGTGGAGGCATCTCCCGCCATCCGTTGAGGATGTCGGTGACCAGCGACCAGGCGGCCTCGATCTCGTCTCGCCGGGCGAAAAGGGTAGAATCGCCCAGCAGGCAGTCCAGCAGGAGGGTCTCGTAGGCGGTGGGCGGTTGCACGGCGAAGGAGGCGCCGTAGAGGAAGTCCATGTTCACGGATCGAATACGAACCGAGATGCCGGGCACTTTGGCGTGGAACTTCAGTGTGATGCCCTCCTTGGGCTGGATGCGGATGGCCAGGACATTGGGCTGAAGCGAATCGGAGTCGGTCATATCCCGGAAGAGCAGGAGGGGGGCGCGCTTGAAGTGGATGGCGACTTCCGTGGTCTGCTTGGGCAGGCGCTTGCCTGTTCGCAGGTAGAAGGGCACCTCTGCCCAGCGCCAGTTATCCACGTAGAGGTTGAGGGCGGCAAAGGTCTCGGTGATGGACGCAGGGTCGACGTTGGGCTCCTGGCGGTAGCCGGGCACCTCGCGCCCGTCCACCCAGCCGGGGCCATACTGGCCTCGCGCCGTATAGCGGGCTACGTCTTCGCCGCGCAGGGGGCGGATGGCCCGCAGCACCTTCACCTTCTCGTCCCGCACCGCCCGCGGCTCGAAGGCGATGGGTGGCTCCATGGCCACCAGCGACAGGACCTGGAGCATGTGGTTCTCCACCATATCGCGCAGCGCGCCGGCCTCCTCGTAGTAGCCGGCCCGCCCCTCGATGCCCAGGCTTTCGGCGGCGGTGATCTGGACGTGGTCGATGTAGCGGCGGTTCCAGATGGGTTCGAAGATGCCGTTCGCGAAGCGGAACACCAGGATGTTCTGGACCGTCTCCTTGCCCAGGAAGTGGTCGATGCGATAGACTTGCTCCTCGGCGAAAACATCCGCCACCTCGCGGTTCAGGGCGCGGGCCGACTCCAGATCTCGGCCGAAAGGCTTCTCGATGATGATCCGTGCCCAGCCGGAGCCGTCTTGGCCGCGAGTTGCCAGGCCGCTGGCCCCCAACTGCTGGACGATGCCCGAATAGGCGCTCGGTGGCACCGAAAGGTAGAACACACGGTTGCCGCCGGTATTGCGCTCGCGGTCGACCCGTGCCACCAACCCTGTCAGTCGCTGGAAGTCCTCCGGGTTGAGGGAACCGGCGCCGGTGTAGAAGAGGCCGCGGGCGAAGCTGTCCCAGAGGGCGGCGTCCACCGGCCGGCGCGAGAACTCGCGCACCGCCTCCAACGCCTCCTGGCGGAACTGCTGGTCGGTCATCTCGCTGCGGGCAAAGCCGACGACGGCGAAGCCATCGGGAAGCAGCCCGTCGAGCGCCAGGTTATAAAGGGCGGGCAGCAGCTTGCGCCGAGTGAGATCGCCGGAGGCCCCGAAAATAACCATCGTGCAAGACTCCGGCGTCCGTTCTAGGCGCAGGCCCTCGCGCAGCGGGTTTACGGTGGTAAGGGTGTCCACGGCATCACTCCGAATGGACGACATGTCCGCCGAACTCTCGCCGGAGGGCCGCGATCACCTTGGCCCCGAACGACTCCTCCTGGCGGGAGCGAAAGCGGGAGAGGAGAGAGAGGGTGATGACCGGCATCGGCACGCCCCTGTCCACCGCTTCGAGGACAGTCCAGCGACCCTCACCGGAGTCCTCGACATAACCCTTGATCGACGCAAGGCCCGGGTCGGCGGCTAAGGCCTTCTCCGCCAGCTCCAACAGCCAAGAGCGAACGACACTGCCGCGGTTCCAGAGCCTCGCCAGTTGGGCCAGGTCCAGCTCATAGGAGGAGGCGTGCAGCAGTTCGAAGCCCTCGGCGTAAGCCTGGAGCAGACCGTACTCGATGCCGTTGTGCACCATCTTCGCGAAGTGCCCGGCGCCGCTGGGGCCCACGTGAGCGTAGCCCTCCTCCGGCGCCAGGGTTCGGAAGACAGGCTCTAGCCTCCGAAAGGCCTCCTCTTCGCCGCCGATCATCAGGCAGTAGCCTACCTTCAGGCCCCAGATGCCGCCGCTGGTGCCCACGTCCAGGAAGTGCAGGCGATGCTTCTTCAGCGACTCTGCCCGCCGGACGGAGTCCTTGTAGTAGGAGTTGCCGCCGTCGATCACGGTGTCGTCGGGCGAGAGCAGAGGTACCAGCGACTGGATGGTCTGCTCAACGGGGTCGCCGGCGGGCACCATGAGCCACACTGCCCGCGGCGGCGACAGTTTCCGCACCAGTTCCTCCAGCGAGTCTGCTCCAACCGCGCCGGCGTTCTCCACGACGCGGACGGCATCCGGATCGCGGTCATAGGCTACCGTGCGATGGCCGCCGTTAAGCAGGCGCTGGGCCATGTTGGCGCCCATGCGCCCCAGGCCGATCAGTCCGAGTTCCATGGTAGTCGCTCCTTGCTCTGGCCGGACGGGGAAACGGCCCACTCTCCCTTCGACAGCAGGGTGACCCTTCGGGGTGACCCTTCGACAGGCTCAGGGTGAGCGGGATTCGGACTCCGCTCGTGGTCATCAGGCGGTCGCTTCCTCCACCAGGGCCTCCAGTCGCCGCAGGCCGGCGGCCACGTCTCGCCCCAGGTCGATGCGGACAACCCGTCGTCTCCTGCTCTGGAGAGCGGCGAGATCCCCAAGGGCCTGGGCCTGTTTGAGTGCGCTGAAGCCGTAGGCCTCGCCTGGAATCGGCAGTTCTTCGCGGTCAGCCACCGTTAGTTGGATGAAGATGCCTTTGTCCGGCCCACCCTTATGGAGCTGCCCGGTGGAGTGGAGGTAGCGCGGGCCGTAGCCCAGGGTGGTGGCCAGTCGCAGGGCGGCGCCCAGGCGCAGGCGAATGGCCTGGAGGGCGTCGTCGTGCTCGGGCCAGGGCGCCAGATAGGCCATGAGCGCCAGGTAGTCGCCAGGGCTCGCCCGCCGCAGGTGCGCCGCGAGGTAGGCGGCCAGCGCGCCCTCTCCGGCGTCCTCGCCCAGCGCGGCCGCGGTCTCCTCATCGCAGTACAGGGCCAGGCCGTCCTCTCGAGCGACGGGAGCTTGCGGCGTACCCATTCCTTCTTTCAGAAGGCGGGCGGTATTGTCTTTGCCCTCCTTCACGTTGGGCTCGTCGAAGGGGTTGATGCCCAGGATGGCGCCGGCCGTGGCGGTGGCCACTTCCCAGCGGAAGAACTCGCGCCCCAGGTCGTGGGTGCTGGCCAGACGGAGGCGGACGACGGGTTGTCCGGCCGCCTCCAGGGCGCGCAACCTGTCGTCGAGGCCGTCCGGCTGTCCGTCCAGGTGGAGGTGGACAAAGACCCGGTCGTCGCTGTACGCGGCGGGCTCGCCCAGCGGTTCGCGGTCGATAGGGATCAGACCGTGGCCTTCCTTGCCGGTGCTCTCGGCCAGGAGTTGCTCGACCCAGGCGCCGAAGGAAGCGAGGGCCGGGGAAGGCGCCAGCGTGACCTTATCCCGACCGGCCAGCGCTAGCTCGCCCAAGACTGCCCCCAGCCAGACGCCCGGGTTGTCCCCGGGCGGGATGCAGGAAGCGCTGGCCTGCACCAGCCCGTCGGCGCTGTCCAGCAGCCGCTCTACGTCTACCCCAAGGATGGCCGCCGGCACGAGACCGAAGTAGGACAGGGCCGAATAGCGCCCACCGATGTCGGCGGGGTTCAGGAAGCAGCGGCGGAAGCCCTGCTCAGCGGCCAGACGCTCCAGGGGAGTGCCGGGATCGGTTATGGCGACAAAGCTCTCGCCCGCCCGCGGCCCCTTGACGGCGCGCACTTTGTCGAAGAAGTAGCGGTAGAAGGCCAGCGTTTCGGTGGTCGTTCCCGACTTGCTGGAGACAATGAACAGGGTGCGGGCCAGGTCGAGGCTGTGCTCCAGGGCCAGGATCGCCGTCGGGTCGGTGCTGTCCAGCACGGCGAGTTCGGGATGGCCGGCGGCCGGACCGAAGGTGCGCTGAAAGACCTCCGGGGCCAGGGAGCTGCCTCCCATGCCCAGAAGGACAGCTCGCCGGAAGCCCGCTTCCTGCATCTCGGCGGCGAAAACGCGCAGCCGGTCGCAGCGCTCCAGCATCGATTCGGTGATGGTGAGCCAGCCCAGTCGGTTCTTGATGGCCCGGTGCTCCTCGGTGCCGCTCTTCCAAAGGGTGGCGTCCTTGGCCCAGAAACGTCGCGTGAACCCTTCGCCCTCCAGCGAGCGCAGCCGCTCTTCCAGTCGCGGGTTGTACTCGCCCAGGGCGGCGGCGTAGGGGCTGGCCGCCTCCGCCAGGATCGCCTCTCGCTTATCGCGCAGGCCCTGGATCAGCTTTCGGTAGGAGTCGGCGAACAGCTGGACGCCGTCCACCTGGAGCTGATCGGTGACCCGACGGAGGTCGATGCCGGCCTGCGCCAGTTGGCGAAGCGTCTCCTGCGCCTCGTCGAGGCCTTGGTCGAGGGTGGCGGCGGGCCGGCCGTGCTCACGAAAGGCATCGAGGGTGGCCTGGGGCATGGTGTCCACGGTGTCGGGCCCGATGAGGCCTTCGGCGTACATGACGTCGCGATAGTGGGGGTTCTTGGTGCTGGTACTGGCCCACAGGCAGCGCTGAACGCGGGCGCCCTTTTGCGCCAGCTCCTGGAAGCGGTCGCCGCGGAAGATGTCCTGGAACTTTCGGTAGGCGATCTTGGCGTTGGCGATGCCCGCCTTCCCCAGCAGTGATTCGATGCGCTGTCTCTCTTCGGGCGTGGCGGCGGCGCGAGCGCGCTCCTCCAGTTGCTTGTCGACCAGCGTATCGACGCGGCTGACGAAGAAGCTGGCCACCGACGCCATGCGGTCGATGGGCCGGCCCTTGGCGGACAGTCGCTCCAGCCCGGCGATATAGGCCAAGGCTACCTGCTCGTAGTTCTCGACGCCGAAGAGGAGGGTGACGTTGATGTTGATGCCTTCGCTCAGGCATTGCTCGATGGCGGGGATCCCCTGCGGCGTGCCGGGGATCTTGATCATGACGTTGGGTCGATCCAGCGCCGGGAACAAGGCGCGAGCCGAGTCGATGGAGGCCTGTGTGTCGTAGGCCAGCTCCGGCGAGACCTCCAGGCAGGCGTAGCCATCGCGTCCTTCGGTGCGGTCGTAGGCGGGGCGGAGGATGTCGGCCGCCATCTGGATGTCCTGGATCACCAGCGCCTGGTAGATGGCTTCGACGTCCTTGCCCTGGGAGATGAGCTCGCGGATGGCGGCGTCGTAATCGGTGCTGCCGGTGATGGCCTTTTCGAAGATCGTAGGGTTGGAGGTGACGCCGGTGACACCGTCCTCCTCCACCATGCGGCGGAACTCGTCGCTGGTGATCAGGGCGCGGCGCATGTTGTCGTACCAGACGCTCTGACCGAGCAGGCGCAACTCCAGTAGCGGGTTGTTCATGTGGCCTCTCACTTTCCCCTGGCTTCCGCTCATGGTGATCCTGTCGAACCATAAGGCGGCGCTGACCCTTCGACAGGCTCAGGGTGAGCGGGGGCTCTTTTCCCACTACGACCCTCCGCTTCCCTCTCCAGCGCCTCGATCTTGGCCAGGCGGCGGCGGTGCCGTTCCTCGCCCGAGAAACGCGCCGCGAGGAAGGTTCGCACCAACTCCAGCGCCAGCTCCGGCCCGATCACCCGCGCGCCGAGGCAGAGCACATTCATGTCGTCGTGTTCCACGCCCTGGCGCGCCGAGTAGGTATCGTGGCAGAGGCTGGCGCGGATACCGGCGAGCTTGTTGGCGGCCACGCAGGCACCCACACCGCTGCCGCAGACCAGGATGCCGCGCTCGGCGTCCCCGATGAGGACGGCCTCGGCCACGCTGCGGGCGTAGTCGGGGTAATCCACGGGAGCCGTGTTGTGGGTGCCCTTGTCCAGGACCTCGTGGCCGGCCTGCGCCATGTCTTCGACAATAAGTTCCTTCAGCTCGAAGCCAGCGTGGTCCGCCCCGATGGCGATGCGCATCAGAGCGCCCGCCCTTCGACGGTGCCGGGCCGGCGTTGCAGCAGAGCCTGGGCCCGCGCGACGACATTCTCCACGGTGAAGCCCAGGTTCTCCAGCACTGTCTTGCCCGGCGCCGACGCGCCGAAGCGCTCCAGGCCCAGCACGTCGCCGTCGTTGCCCACGTAGCGGCACCAGCCCTGGGGCACGCCGGCCTCGATGGCCAGACGGGCGGTGATGTCAGGGATCAGCACCTCGTCCTTGTACGACGGGGGCTGCTCTTCGAACAGCTCCCAACTCGGCATGCTCACCACCCGCGCGGCCAGGCCCCGGCGGGCCAGTTCCTCGCGGGCGGCCAGCGCCAGCGACACCTCCGAGCCGGTGGCAATGAGGATGATCTCGGGCCGGCGGCCGTCGGTGGCCTCCGCCAGGACGTAGGCGCCGCGGGCCAGGCCGGCGGCGGGCGCCAGGACCGTTCGGTCGAGGACGGGCAGGTTCTGTCGGGTGAGCGCCAGGACCGCCGGGCCCTTGGCCTGGATGGCCACCCGCCACGCCTCAGCGGTCTCGTTGGCGTCGGCGGGGCGGATGACGGTGAGGTGGGGGATGGCCCGCAGAGCGGCCAGGTGCTCCACCGGCTGATGGGTCGGGCCGTCCTCGCCCAGGCCGACGCTGTCGTGGGTGAAGACGAAGACCACGTGGAGGCCGGTGAGGGCCGCCAGGCGGATGGGAGGACGCATGTACTCCGAGAAGATGAGGAACGTGCTGGCGTAAGGGATGACGCCGCCGTGCAGGGCCATGCCGTTAACGATAGCCCCCATCGCGTGCTCGCGGACGCCGAAGTGCATGTTGTGGCCGCCGTAGGACTCGGGTTCGAGGTCGCCTCGGTCGCGCAGATAAGTGCTGGTGGAGGGCGCCAGGTCGGCGGAGCCGCCCACCAGGGTCGGCAGGCGTTCCGCCAAGGCGTTGAGCGTCTTGCCCGAGGCCACGCGGGTGGCCATGGGCCCGTCCTCCGGCCGGAAGTGCGGGAGATGGGCGTCCCAGTCGGCGGGCAGTTCGCCGGCCATGACCATTCGCCAGCGGTCGGCGAGCTGCGGGTATTGCTCCGCGTAAGCGTCAAACAGCTGCTGCCATTCGGACTCCCAGGCGCGTCCCCGATCAACGGTCCGGCGGAAGTGGGCCAGGGCCTCGGGTGGGATGAAGAACGCCGGCTCGACCGGCCAGCCCAGTGCCTCCTTGGTGACCCGCACCTCCTCCTCGCCCAGGGGAGCGCCGTGGGCGTCGGCCGTATCCTGCTTGTGCGGGCTGCCGTAGGCGATGTGGGTCTGGGCGATGATAAGGGAGGGGCGCTGGGCCTCGGCCTGCGCGGCCTCGATGGCCCGCGCCACGGCCTCGATGTCGTTGCCCTGCACGTGCTGGACGTGCCAGTTGTAGGCCTCGAAGCGACGGCCGACGTCTTCGGTGAAGGTCAGGTCGGTGCTGCCCTCGATCGAGATCTCATTATCGTCGTAGAGGTAGATCATCTTGCCCAGGCGCAGGTGGCCAGCCAGGGACGCCGCCTCGGACGACACGCCCTCCATGAGGTCGCCGTCGCTGACGATAGCGTACGTGTAGTGGTCGACGATTGGGAAGCCCGGGCGATTGAAGTGCTCGGCCAGGAAGCGCTCGGCGATGGCCATGCCCACCGCGTTGCCGAAGCCCTGGCCCAGGGGGCCGGTGGTCGCCTCCACGCCGGGCGTGAGGCCATGCTCGGGGTGGCCCGGAGTGCGGCTACCCCACTGGCGGAACTGCATGATCTCCTCGATTGGCAGGTCGTAGCCGGTGAGGTGTAGGAGAGCGTACAGCAGCATGCAGCCGTGCCCGGCGGAGAGGACAAAGCGGTCGCGGTTCGGCCATTGGGGGTTCGTAGGATTGTGCTTCAGGTAGCGCGACCAGAGCGTGTAGGCCATGGCCGCCGCGCCCATGGGCAAGCCCGGGTGGCCGGAGTTGGCCTTCTGGACGGCGTCCATGGCCAGCGTACGGATGGTGTTTATGCACAGGTCATCAAGGTTGCGATTGCCGTTCACGGCGTCTCCCTGACTAGGGGATATCGGGCGATCATCTCATCAAAGAAACTACGCTGGCCAGGTGGCCGGGGATCGACGCAGGGCGTCCCGTCAGCTTCTCGGATCGAATCTGAAGCGAGACATGCAGCCGCAATACACCCATCAATACATTATAAACCGTTTCGCTATCAGCACGAGCGGCGCATCGTATCAGCGCAGGCCTTCGCGGGCCAGCGCCCGGGCCATCGCCTCGATGTGGGCGGGCGTGGCGCCGCAACAGCCGCCGATGATCCCCACTCCGCGGCGGGCGCACCACAGAGCGTACTGAGCCATGTCCTCCGGTGAGCCGCCGTAGTGCGCCTGCCCGCCCCGTATCTGGGGAACGCCTGCGCTCAGCTTCGCGATGACCACAGCCTGCCCGGCGGCCTCCACCAGTTGCCGGATCACCGTCTGGTAGCCCTCCAGGCCGCGGCCGCAGTTGGCGCCGACGCTGAACAGGCCCAGTTCGCGCGCCTTGTCCGCCAGTTCGCGAGCGGACACGCCCGTCATGGTGCGCGGGCCGGCTTCGGCGCCGCGCGAATCGAAGGACATGGTCAGGGCCACCGGCAGGCTCGAGACGCTCCTGATCCCCTCGACGGCGGCGACGGCTTCCCGCAGGTCGGACATGGTCTCCACGTGGAAGAAATCCACGCCGCCCTCCTCCAGGGCTCGCGCCTGCTCGGCGAAGGCCTCCACCAGCGCTTCGCTGTTCAACCCGCCGAGGGCCGGCGGCTTGCCGCTGGGCCCCAGGACGCCGGCCACCAGCACGCTGTCGCCGGCGGCCTGGCGAGCGATCTCGGCGGCCAGCCGGTTGAGTTCTTCGGTGCGGGACGCCAGGCCGTGGGGCTCTAGGCGAAAGCGGTTGCCGTTGAAGGAGTTGGTCTGAATGAGCTCCGAGCCGGCGTCGATGTAGTCTCGGTGCGCCTGCCACACGGTCTCGGGAGCCAGCAGGTTGAGCCACTCCGTCAGGTCCGAAGGCGTCTTTCCGACATCGGGCAGGCGAGGGCCCAGGAAGACGCCCTTGGCGCCGTCGTAGAGGGTCGGGCGGCGCGAGGCGCGTATCGCTTCGAGCTTGGCCTGGCGGTCGGCGCTGCTGGCCATGGTATCACTCGTCTCGCATTCTAGACTAGCGGATCGATGGGCCTGCTGCGAGGCGTCGGGGAACGCCATGGCTTGACAGTAGCGCACGCGGAAGGTATCTTAGTGGCTGCTCACTAACATCTCCGCCGGTGCGCAGCGACGCGAACTCGGGGGCGATGGCGCTCCGTTGGTGGAGACTCTAAGATACTCGCGGGGGTCGCCACATGGCTGGCGAGTCGCCGTGGGAGGTGTGTGATGGCGATTGTCGACGGCGGCGAGTTGGTAGTCCGGATGCTGGAGCGTGAGGGCGTCCGCCAGGTGTACGGCCTTCACGGCGGCCACATCGACACCATCTTTCAGGCCTGTCTGGACCACGGGGTCAAGATCTACGACACGCGTCACGAGCAGGCCGCCGGCCACATGGCCGACGCCTGGGCCCGTCTCACCGGCCGGCCCGGCGTGGTGGTGGTTACCGCCGGCCCCGGCGTGACCGATGTGGTCACGGCCGTCGCCAACGCTCACCTGGACGCTGTCCCCATGGTGGTGCTGGGCGGCCGCCATGCCCTGGCGGAAGAGGAGATGATGCCTCTCCAGGAGCTGCATGGCGCGGCTCTGATGCAGTCCATCACGAAGTGGGTCCGCCTGGTGCGCGACCCTCGGCGTATCCCCGAATACATGGCGATGGCCTTCCGCGAGGCCACGATCGGGCGTCCCGGTCCTGTCTTCCTGGAGCTACCGGTCGACGTGCTCACTGCCGATGTAGATGACGAGACGGTGACTTTCCCCCAGACCTACCGGCCGCAGCAGGCGCCGGCGCCCTCGCCCGATGCGGTGGAGCAAGCCCTGGCCCTGCTATCGCAGGCCCAGCGACCGCTGATCATGGCTGGGCGGGGTGTCTGGTGGGCCGGGGCGGCGGCAGAGCTGCGCGAGTTCGCGGAGATAACCCAGACGCCGGTCATCGCCAACGGCATGGCTCGTGGAGCCCTGCCCGAGGATGAGCATCCCCTTGCGTTCGGCAGCTTCGTCACCGCCGGCACAACCTTCCTCCCAGCGGCCGGTGGGCCGGACGTAGTGCTGCTGCTGGGCGGACGCTTCGGTCTGTTCACCGGCGGGCCCAGCTCTTTTGTCCCCGCGCAGGCCACCGTGATCCAGGTGGATATAGAGGGGGAGGAGATCGGGCGTTTTCGGGATGTCCAGCTGGGGATCGTGGCCGATTGCCGCGAGGCCTTGCGGGGGCTCATAGCCGCGGCGCGGGGGCGGACCTTCGAGCCCCGCCGGGAATGGCTGGATGCGCTGTCGCGGGGCCGAGCCGCCTTCCGGGCCGGCTTCCAGCAGGTGGCGATGAGCTCCAGCGAAGAGTGCATCCACCCCTATCGCCTGGCGCACGAAGTGAACTCTTATCTGGCCGGCGACGGCATCATCGTCGCCGACGGCGGCGAGACGGCCATCTGGATGGAGCTGGCGGTGACGCCGAAGCGGCCGGGGAGCTACCTCTTCCACGGCTATCTGGGCTGCCTGGGCACGGGAATTCCCTTCGGCCTGGCCGCCAAGGCCGCCTTCCCCGACCAGCGGGTGGTGGTCATCACCGGCGATGGGTCGGTGGGGCTGAACTTCGCCGAGTTCGATACAGCGGTGCGCCACGGTTTGGCCGTTGTGGTGGTGATAAGCAACGACCAGGCCTGGGGCATGTGCAAGCACGAGCAGGTGGTGCGCTACGGCGACGGGCGGATCGTCGCCACGGAGCTGGGCCCTACCCGCTACGAGAAGGCGGCCGAGGGGTTCGGCGTCTACGGCGAGTTCGTGGAACGGGCGGCGGACATCGTGCCTGCCCTGGAGCGCGCTTTCGGCAGCGGGCGCCCTTCTTGCGTGAACGTGATGACTGATCCAGCTGTGATCTCGCCTCTGGTGATGGCTACGACCACGCCTGCCGCGCGGCCGCGGCCGGCTCCTCAAGGGTCGCGGTGAACGGGCCGTTCATGGTTGGGGCTGGCTCTCTACGGCCACAAGCCCTTAAGATGTTCATTTGGTATAATCCCTGCCGGGCGACAGCGGCGGTGAGCCGACGAGATTGCCGCCCCGGCCCGGCCCAGACTCGCCCTCGTGGCGAAGGAGGTGATGCTCTTCTGGTCCCGTGCCCGAATGCACTCGTTGACCGGGCCGTTTTCACATTCGCAACTAAACTTACTGTGGGGGTGATATGATGGTTGGCTCGACTTCCAAAGAGACCACTTATTGGCCGTATCGGCGCTACCTGGAGGTGCATGAGCGGTCGCTGCAGGACCCCGAGGGCTTTTGGGCCGAGGAGGCCCGCAAGCTGGAGTGGTTCCGCATCTGGGACAAGGTGCTGGAGTGGGACGTGCCCTTCTCCAAATGGTTCGTGGGTGGCCAGATCAACGCCTGCTACAACTGCGTCGACCGCCACGTCAAGAACGGCAGGAAGAACAAGGTCGCGATTTACTGGGAGGGGGAACCCGGCGACACGCGTATCCTGACCTACGCCACCCTGCTCCGCGAGGTGAACCGCTGCGCGTCCGTGCTAAAGAACCTGGGCGTGGGCAAGGGCGACAAGGTGGCCATCTATCTGCCGATGATCCCGGAGCTTCCCATCTTCATGCTGGCCTGCAGCCGCATCGGCGCTATCTACACCGCCGTCTTCTCCGGCTTCACCGCCCAGTCCATAGCCGATCGGATCAACGACCTCGAGTGCAAGGTGCTGGTCACTGCCGATGCTGGCTATCGCCGCGGCTCGCCTGTGCCCCTCAAGAAGGTCACGGACGACGCCATGGACCTGGCGCCCTGCATCGAGAAGGCGGTGGTGGTCAACCGGGCCGGCCTGGAGATCGACATGAAGCCGGGCCGGGACTTCTGGTATCACCACCTGCTCGCGGAGGCGTCGGACTGGGTGGAGCCCGAACCGGTGGAGGCCAGCCACCCCCTGTACATCCTCTACACTTCCGGCACCACTGGGAAGCCCAAGGGCGTCGTCCACAGCACTGGCGGCTACATGGTCTACACTCATTCCACCTTCAAGTGGGTGTTCAACCCCAAAGAGGACAGCGTGTACTGGTGCACCGCGGACATCGGGTGGGTCACCGGCCACAGCTACATCGTTTATGCTCCCCTGGCCTACGGCGCGACCAGCGTCATGTACGAGGGGGCGCCTAACTTCCCGGATCTGGGACGCTGGTGGGACATCATCCAGACCTATCGGGTCAACATCCTTTACACGTCGCCCACGGCCATCCGCATGTTTAGGCAGGCCGGCGAGGAGTGGCTAGCCAAGCATGACCTGAGCAGCCTCGACCTGCTGGGGTCGGTGGGAGAGCCCATCAACCCCGACACGTGGCTCTGGTACTTCGAGCACGTCGGCGGCGAGCGCTGCCCCATTGTGGACACCTGGTGGCAGACCGAGACGGGCGGCATCCTGATCAGCCAGGCGCCGGCCATCCAACTGCCACCCCTGAAGCCTGGTTCGGCCAGCTTGCCTCTGCCTGGCATCGAGCCGCAGGTGGTTAACGAGAAAGGCGAGCCCGCGGCCCCCGGCGAGCGCGGGCTGCTGCTGATCAAAAAGCCCTGGCCCGGGATGCTCATGACCCTCTACGGCGACGACGAAAGGTACAAAGAGGTATACTGGGCCCGCTTCCCCGGCAGGTATCTCACCGGCGACTACTCCATCCAGGACGAGGAGGGCTATTTCTGGCTCCTCGGCCGCGCGGACGAGGTGATCAAGGTCGCCGGTCACCGTCTGGGAACGCTGGAACTGGAGAACGCCACCGTTTCCTTCCCCGCCGTCGCTGAGGCGGCGGCTGTCAGCAAGCCGGACCCGGTGAAGGGCGAGGCCATCGTTATCTTCGCCATTCTCCGCGAGGGGCGCGATCCCTCATCTGCACTGGAGAAAGAGGTCATCACCCACATCCGCAACACCGTGGGGCCGATCGCCACGCCGGAGCGGGTATTCTTCGTCAAGAAACTGCCGAAGACCCGCAGCGGCAAGATCATGCGGCGATTGCTCAAGGCGGTGGCCACTGACGCGCCCATCGGCGATGCCACTACTCTGGAGGACGGGGCCTCCATCGATGAGGTTCGGGCCGCCTACGAGGCGCTGAAGAAGGAGCTATAGCGGCCCACCTAACAACAGGAGCGCGAAGACACCTAGGGAGGTGCGAGATGACGATCGCTAGCCCGTGGCCCAGCCAGGCGCCATATCCTAGGCGGCATCTCTCTGAATACCTGCGAGATGTCGCTGAGGAGCAGCCCGACAGGACGGCGCTCATCGGCCCCGACGAGCGGTTCCACAGCTTCGGGGCGGTCTGGGATGCCTCCCGCCGCATCGCTCGCATGTTGCAGGAAGATGCCGGCGTGCGGAAGGGAGATGTGGTGGCGATATTCGCCGCTAACAGCCCGGAGTACGTGGTGACCATGCACGCCATCCTGCTGGCGGGCGGCGTCGCTACCACCGTGAACCCGATGTTCAAGCAGCGGGAACTGGTCCACCAACTTAGCGATTCCGGCGCAGTGGCCTTGTTCGGCATGCGCGCATTGTTGCCCCTAGTGGGCATGGTGCGGGATGAGTTGCCGGCGCTGCACCGAACCTTCGCCATCGACGATATCTGGGAAATGGCGGGTGCTGCCGGCGGCTACGCCGAACCTGTGGCCATTGACCCCGAGAAGGACTTGGCTGCCCTTCCCTATTCCAGCGGCACCACCGGCCTACCCAAAGGCGTTATGCTGACCCACCAGAATCTGTCCAGTAACGTCCGTCAGAACCTGGCCACGGAGCTGTGGCAATCGGGTGCCGTGAGTGTGGATTTCCTGCCCTTTCACCAGATGTACGGCCTCGTGGCGGTGATGAACACCGGCCTGGCCAGCGGCGCAGTCCAGGTGATCATCCCTCGCTTCGATGCGCATCTGGTGCTCTACCTGATCCATAAGTACAGTGCCACCAACCTGTTTGTCGTGCCGCCGGCCCTGCGCAGCCTTGCCGACCTGGCGGAGCAGGGTCAGAAGTACGACATATCCTCTCTGCGGTTCATATTCTCCGCGGCTGGCCCTCTCCTTCCGCGCACAGCGGAAGCGGCCGAGCGTTTGTTCATGTGCCCCGTTATCCAGGGCTACGGCCTAACCGAGACCAGCCCCATCACCAACACCAACCCGCTCGACCGGCCGAAGCCCGACTCAGTGGGGCCGCCCGTTGCCGACACCCTGGAGCGAGTGGTGAGTGCGGAAACGGGTAGAGAGGTGGCGCCCGGCGAGATAGGGGAACTGCTGGTCCAGGGGCCCCAGGTGATGCAGGGCTACTGGAAGCAGCCCGAGGCCACGGCCGAGGCTCTCACCTCCGATGGCTGGCTGCGGACGGGCGACATCTGTCGCTTCGACGAGGATGGCTATCTGTATGTGGTAGACCGCAAGGGAGACGCCATAAACTACAAGGGCTACCTGGTGGCCCCCGCCGAGCTGGAGGCAGTCCTCCGTCAGCACCCTTCCGTGATGGACGCCGCCGTTATCCCCAAGAGCGATGTCATCGCCGGGGAGATCCCCAAGGCCTTCGTCGTGGCCCGTCCCGGCCAGCGCCCCACGACCAAAGACATCATCCAGTTCGTGGAAAGCCGGGTGGCGCCGCACAAGCGCGTCAGGGAGGTGGAGTTCGTCTGGGAGATACCCAAGACGCCCGCTGGGGAGATCCTGCGCCGCGAGCTCATCGAGCGGGAGCGCGCTCAGAGCCAGGAGCCCACGCAGTGACCTGGGCCTGAGGAACGCTCCAAACCTGCTGCGAAACGCATGGCCGCCGGGGGTGCTCGACAAGCCCCCGGCGGCCGCTTTGTGAAGGCAAGGATCGGGCTTGTCCAGCCTCAGGATGTCACACTGAAGGTGCCTCCGTCGGTGCGGCCCCAGACCTCGGGGAAGTACATCTCGTAGCCTCGCGCCGGCAGGACGTTGTATTCGCCGGCGGTGGTCACCTGGAGAAAGTAGACATACTCGTGGACGCCCTGCGGCAGGTCGGTGGCGAAGAGGACAACGCGATTGTCGCGCATGTCCACGTGGCTGAAGTAGGACAGAGGATAGCCCCACCAGCGGTAGGTCCCGTAGTTGGCTTTCGCCAGTTCCGCCTGCTCCTGCGCCATCCTGTCTCGCACCTCCTGGCTGGTGGTGCGTAGGGAGGCGTCGACGGGCTCGAGGCCGGCGGGCAGGAAGTCCTCCACCACCACATAGTGGAGATCGGTGGGCGCCACGACCGTCAGGCGCACCTTCACCAGGTCGCCGACGGCGGCCGAGCGGATGGCTTGCTCGACGCCGTCCGCGGGCAGGAACTCCCGCGCCACCGCCAGGCCGTGGTTGGCCGCCTCTATCTCGGTGGCAGGCGGGAAGTAGCGCAGGTGCATGGTGTAGTACAGGCGGCCCGCCGCGTTCTGGGGATTGCGGGCGATGAGCACCTCGTTGTCTTCGCCGACGCGCAGGTCTTGCATCGGGACGACCACCTTGGTCGACTCGGCGAGGCCAAGAACGTCGACATCTTCTTCAGCCAGGACGCGACCGTTGGCCTGCACCTGGTAGGCGTAATCCGCCTTCAGCTCGCCTCTGGTCGCCATCAGGTCGGTGAGGGCCAGCATGCTCAGGGCCGTTTCCTGAGTGGTCTGCCAGTGGCCCTCGCGGCGGGCCACCATCAGCCAGCGCGCCGCCCCATCCACCAGCGGATGGTCGGCCTGAACGCGGACGAGCGCGGCCAGGACGGCGGCTGTGGTGCGCGTGGAGGTGGACATGGCCTCCTTGTCCGTGACCTCGTCCTGCCAGTGGGCGCCGCTATTGGTAGTGATGGCGGCGCCGGTCAGGTCAGCCATGAGGGATTGGACGCGCAGGTTGGACGGGTCCTTGGTCTGCTCCAGGATGGCCATGAGCGCGAAGGCCTTGCCTTCGCTGCTCAGGCCTTCCGGACGCTCGGCCAGCGCATTAGCCATCCCCAAGTCACCGAAGCCGGCGTCGGCCATGACGAAGAGGGTGAAGGCGCGGATGTTGGGGCTCTGGGGAAAACGCACGTCGCTGGCCTGGTTCAGATAGGTCCCGAGGAACTCCGAGGCGCGTTGCAGCACCTGGTCATCCACTGCGAAGCCGTCCTTGCGCGCCTCGGCCAGGCCGAAGAGAGCGTAGGCGGTCATTTGCGGACTGCTGCCATCGGCGCCCCACCAACCCCAGCCGCCGTCGGGGTTCTGGTAGCTGTAGAGCCGCTGGATGGAGCGCGACACGATGCCCGGCAGCCTTTCGCCGATGCCTTGCTCGTCGGCCAGGCCGAGCTTCTTGATGGTGCGGTGGAGGAGCAGCCGGGGCAGGAAGCGGCTGGTGGTCTGCTCCACACACTCATAGGAGTACTCCTCGACATACGAGAGGCTGTAGTTCATGCTGGCCGCCAGCGAGGGCGACAGCTCGATGGTGAGCTCGCCGCGGTCGGGAAGGACGTAGGGCGGGACCTGAACGACCTCCTTGACCGCGTCTCGCACCTCGCCGGCGTTGCCCACGGTCTCCTCGGTGCCGTAGACGTAGACGGGCAGGGTGAGCTCCACGCTGTCGGCGACGCCGGTGGCAGTGGCCACGCTAAAGGTGAGGGTGGCCGTTTCCGCGAGACCGACCGTTGTGTCCCAGGCGACCTGTGCGGCCTCGCCGGGCTCGATCACCGTGAGGCGGGAGGTGGGGTCCGACAGCTCCAGACTGTCGGCTGTAAGCTTCACGAGGACGACCGCTGTCTCTTCGCCGTGGTTGTGGACCAGCGCCTCCAGGCGGGGGGTGTCGCCCACCACGAAGAACCGGGGCGTCACCGGCCGGACGAGGAGGTCTTTGGCGGCGACGATCTCGTTCGCGGCCTCGCCCACCTGCGTGGCTTGGGTAGCCGCTTTGGCGGTCAGCTGCCAGGTCGTGAGGTTGTCCGGCAGCTCAACGGTGATCGTGGCGCGCCCCGTTTCGTCGGTGCGGACGGAGGGGTTCCAGTAGGCGGTGTCGGGGAAGAAACGGCGCACCTCGCCGGGGGTGCCGCCGCCGCCACCGCCGCCCTTGCCCCCTGGCTGGCGGGGGTTAGCCCCGCCGAGCTGGTTGACGCGGTCCAGAGATACGGTCTGGGTGGCGCCGGTCATTACGCCGATGCCGCGCCGGTTGTAGAAGGCCTCGAGGGGCGCCGGCGAGCTGTCATCGGCCAGCGTCAGGACGGCCACGTCCACTAACGCCAGCGACGCTTCGGCGGCCAGCGGCTGTCCGGCGCTATCGGTGGTGGTGATGGTGTAGCTCACGCTGTCGCGGGGGTGCACTTGCTCGGCGCTGGGCTCGATGGAGATATCGATCTTCTTCTCGTCGTTGGCCACCTCCAGCTCGACATAACCTACCTTGAAGGAAGCGACGGGGTTGTCCTGCGTGGGTGGTTTGAACAACGCGACCGACACGAAGATGTTGGGCACGTGGGCGCTGGTGATGGGGATCTCCAGGACGGTGCTGTTGGTGGGGAAGTCGACCAGACGGTGCTCGATGATCCGACCCCGCTCGATGGTGACCAGGCCGCGGCTCTGGTCGAAGGGGGCCGGGACTAAGATCTTGGCGGTCTCGCCGGGGGCGTAGCGGCGCTTGTCCGCCACCAGGTCGATGCGGTCGTCGGTGTCCATGCGCCAGGGGATGTACTCCTGCGAGGATACCCAGAGGTAGGTGGCGCTCTGGACGCGGTTGCCCGCCGTGTCCACGCCCTCGGCCACCAGGCGATAGGAGCCGCCGCGCGGCGGTGTGAAAGTCAGGGCGCCCTCGCCGTCGGCGCCGGTGCGGGCCGAAAGCGTCTCGACAAGGGTGTCCTCGGGCTCGCTGCGCCAGTAGTACTCGCCGTTGGGGTCGCGCTCCTTCACGCTGGTCCACTTCCGCTGGTAGACGTTGACCGTCAGCGGCACGTCGGCCGCGGTCTCGCCCTCAGTGTTTAGCGTGAGGATGTCCACGGTGGCCGTCTCGCCGGCGGTGGCCAGGTAGCTGCGTGGCCGCAAGCCGATGTAGAACAGGCCTTTGTGCACCACGACCTCGGCGCGGCCGCTGACTTGCTGGTGGTTGATGTCGGTGATGGTGGCCTCGATGCTGAACACCTGGCTGGTCGGCTCGGTGCTGACATCGGCGGGAAGGCGGAGGGTCAGCTTACCCTCGGCGTCGGTCTTGCCGGCGCCGTCCGCCCGCGGCTCTTCGGGCGGCTGCTCGCCCTGGTAGTAGTAGCGGCCGTAGACGAGGTCGTAGTCGGTGAAGATGTAGGGCCGCTCCTGGGGACCGCGGAAGAAGTATTCGCGGGCAGTGACCTGCCATTCGACAGGCGCGTCGTTCACCGGCGCACCAAAGAAATAGCTGGCGTCCACCTCCACGGCGATCTCTTCGCCGTTGGTGCAGGCGGTCTTGTCAGGCTTCACCTCTACCTCGAACTCCGGCTTGCGGTACTCGGCCACCAGGAAGGAAGCCTGGGCGGTGCCCTGCCATTCCTGGTCGCTCTCCGTCTGCAGGCGGATGTAGTAGGAGCCGGTGGTCGCCTCTGTGCTCAAGACGAGCTGGCCGTCGAACGTGCCGAAGTCGCTGAGGGTCACCGGCTGGCTGTCCACCTGCCTGCCCATGCCGTCGGTGATGAGAATATCTCCTTGGACGTCCTGCGGCGGCAGCTGGTAGTTGGCGTCGTTGTCGGCGCGCACGATGCCCTTGTAGTACACCGTCTGGCCCGGGCGATAGATGGGGCGGTCGGTGTAGATGTAGCCGAGGTAGGGACGGTCGTCGTAATCCACCGTCAGGTTGAACTGCCAGGGGTCGATGCCTTCGTTCCAGCTGGGCGAGGAGAGGGCGGCGTCGTCGGGCCGCTCCACATCGACAAACAGGGGCTGCCAGCGGTCGAGGTCCTCGGCCAGGCCGGCCAGGAAGACGCCGTCGGCGTCCGTGGCGCCGCCGGCCACCTTGCGCGTTTGCTGGTAGACGCTCACGGGCAGGCCTACCACGGGCTCGCCCGAGGCCAGGTCGACCGCCCAGGCCATCACCTGGTTCTCGGAGCGCTTGACCAGAAGGTGCGTCCGGCTGACGAGCAGGAGCAGATCATCCCTCTGGCCGGAGCCGCCGGGCCTCACAGTGAGAAAGTAGTACCCCGGCGTGAGGCGGCCACCATCGGCCGTCGTCAAGCCGGCGGCGTTGAGGACGCTCTCGTTGGGCTCGGACGCGGGTGCGTCCTGCGACCAATGCCTGACCAGAGAGTCCGGCGAAGGGCTGAAGCTATCGTACTTGCCCCAGTCGGTCGCCAGCCCCATGAGGGTCTGCTTGTCCAACGTGTAGAGGGCGAAGTCCAAACGCGAGACGTTCCAGGAGCGCACCGCCACCTGCTGCTCGCCGTAGGCAGAGAGGGCGCCCACCGTCCAGGGCTTGACAATGTACAGTCCGGGCTCGCGGGCTCGCGTGCTGAAGCTCAGGACGGAGTTCTGGGCCAGCGTCTGGCCGTAGCGGTCTTTGACGCCGGCGGGAACGGTGACGGTGTAGGCAGTGGAGTTCTGTTGAGGAAAGTAGAGGCTCAGGTGGACTGAGGACTCGTCCCAGTAGCTGTACACCTGGTCCTCTTCCGGCGCCGGCGAAACGACGATGGCGCTCTCCACCGATTCCTCGTCCATAGGGTGGGCGAAGTACAGCTCCACGACGCCGCTCAGCTCGACCTGGATGGCGCCGTTGGTGGGGATGGTGCCGGTCACGCGCGGCTGGCCCACGGTGGTGAAGCTGAAGGTGGCGGGCTCGGCGATGACGGCCGCGGCGTGGCCGAGGGCGGCGGCGCCGGCGGTCAGAGTCGCCACGTAGCGGATCGATAGCTGAAGGGGCTGGGCGGGCCGGAAGATAAGGGTGCGGTCGTCGGGCCAGGAGAGGACGCCGTCCACCGGTTCGCCTGCCCCCTCGGCGGCCAGCGAGAAGCGCTCTTCCACCGACGCCTGATCCATGGACTGGTTGAAGACGACCTTCACCTCCTGGCCCGGCCCAACGTACTGGGTGTTCTGGGCCGGCTCGGTCTCGCTGACGGCGGGATAGATCGTGGTGAAGCGCCAAATGTAGTCTGCCTCCAGGGTGGCCCCCAGCGTATCACTGACGCCGGCGGGAACAGTGGCCACGTACGCGGTGGCCGGCGCCCACGTCGTTGCCGGGCGGAAGATGTAGGTCGTGGAGTTCAGCCACTTGCCAGTGCCCTCCACAGCCGGCTCCAGACGGAGCACGTCCCTTTGAGGCGCCTCCTCCTCCAGGGTGGTCATGGGCGCCACCGGCCGGTTGAATTGCACCAGCAGCGCGCCGTCCAGCGGAACCTCGGCCGTCTCGTCGGCGGGGACTACCATGCTCACCGCCAGCTTCCCCTCCACGACGAAGCTGAAGGAGGTCGACTGCTTCAGCCCGCCGCCGGCCGCCAGCTCCACGGAGTAGCTGGTGCCGCGGGCGTAACCCGGCCACTGGGGCTGGAAGACGAGCGCGTCGTCTTTCCAGTCGGTGGAGCCGGGCACCGCGGGCGAGATGCTGAGGCTGTCGCGCAGGGCTTGGCGGTCGACATCGCCCGCCAAGCGGATGGCCACCGGCGTGAGCCGGCCTACCTCCTCGCCCTGGGGCGCGGCACTGACCACGTGCGCGCCTCCATCGCCGCCCGTCCACTGGACGACGGCGAAGGCGAGGGCGGCTGCGCCCAGGGCCAGCGCTACGGGCAGTGCGAGCCGGAGCCAAAGGTTTCTCGAAGCGATAAGCGCTCTCATGACTACCGCCCCCTATGGGAGAATCGTCACCTTCACCGATTGACTGGTCACTCTGTTTCCTTGCTGGTCGTAGGCTATGGCCTGAAAGACGTGCGTCCCTTCGGCCAGGGACCAGGTGGCCCGATAGGGCGATTGGCGGACGGACGCGAGGCGCTGGCCGTTGTCGTACAGCTCGACGGCTGCCGGCTGCCAGGCTCCCCAGGCCACCGCTTCCACCTCCAGGCCCTGGTGCTCGAGAGGGATCTCGCCGCTCATCTCAGCGATTGACTCCGGTTCGGGGCTGATGAGGACCAGCCGCGGCGACTCGCTATTCAGCCCGTCCAGCGCCGGGGCAGCCCCTCCATCGGCGAGGATCGAGGCGGCGGGAGCCAGGGGTAGGCCGGCCTCTCGCGCCCAGGGGATGACCTCAGGGGGCGGGAAGACGAACACTCGCTGCACCCGGCGCTCGGGCGGACAGGAAGCGGTGGCCAGTTGGTTGGTGGTGGCGCAGACCCGCAGGGCGCGGTAGTAGGTCTCCGTGTCCGTGGGCTCGCTGCCGGCGACGAACACCTCACGTCTCGGCGTCAGGCACCAGGGGCCGGGACGGAGGCCGGTGGGCTCGCAGACGTCCGCGTCCAGGAGGCCGTCGGGTCGCGGGAAGTCCTGCGGCGATTCCGCCTTGAGGGCCGCCTCCATGAAGGCGTGCCAGATGGGCGCCGCCCCTTCCACGCCCGAGACGTGACGCATCGGCCGGTTGTCGGCGTTGCCCACCCAGACGCCGGTCACCAGGCTGGGCGTGTAGCCCAGGGTCCAGTTGTCGTGGAAGTCGGTCGTGGTGCCCGTCTTGGCGGCGGCGGGCCGGCCAAGGCGCAGGGGGCTGTCCTGACCGAAGGCGGGCGTGCGAGCGGAGTTGTCGGCGAGGATGTCGGTGAGGACATAGGCCGTCTGGGCGCTCAGCACCCGTTCGTCGGGAGCGGGCTGCCACTCGTATAGCAAGTGGCCCGAAGCGTCCTCCACCCGCTGGATGGCCACTGGATCGCGGCGGAGGCCACCGGCGGCGAAGGCAGCGTAGGCGGCCGTCAGGTCTAGCAAGCGCACCTCGCCGCCGCCGAGGGTCAGGGCGAGGTCGAAGCGCTCCGTGTCGCCCAGGGTGGTGATGCCCAGGTCGCGGGCGAGGCGCAGCACTGCATCGACTCCGATCTCGTGCATCATCCGCACGGCGGGCACGTTGTAGGACGAAGCGAGGGCAATGCGCATGGAGACGAGCCCGTGGAAGGCGCCATCGTAGTTCTGGGGGACGTAGAGCTCGCCCTTGCGGGTCAGGAAGGCCGTGCGCACGTCGGCGAGGGGCGTCGCGGCAGTATAGCCGCGCTCCAGGGCGGCGGCGTAGGTGATGGGCTTGATCGAGGAGCCGGGCTGGCGAGCGGCCAGGGCCATGTTCACCTGCCCGTCGATCTGTTCGTCGAAGTAGTCGGCGCTGCCCACCATGGCCAGGATCTGGCCGGTAGTCGCGTGCAGGGCCACCAGCGCCCCGTTGGACACGTCGTGCTCGCGCAGGTCGGCGATCTGCCGGCGCACAATGGTTTCGGCGGCGGTCTGGAGGTCGAGGTCGAGAGTGGTGTAGACGCGCAGGCCGCCCCGGTCGACGTTGTCGGCGCCGAACCGCTCGGCCAGGAGGTCGCGCACGTAGTTCACGAAGTGCGGCGCCTCGATGGGGAAGGGGCTCTCCTGGAAGCGCAGGGGCTCGGCCAGGGCGGCTCGCGCCTCTTCGCGGTCGATGTAGCCGGCGTCGGCCATGAGGGAGAGGACGGTGGCCTGGCGGGCCTTGGCGACGGGAAGGTTCGTCAGCGGGTCGTAGTGGGCCGGCGACTGGGGCAGTCCGGCCAGGAGGCTGGCCTCGGCCAGGTCCAGGTGACGGGCCGACTTCCCGAAGTAGGTCTGGGCGGCCGCCTCGACGCCGTACGCCAGGTTGCCGTAGTAGACCTGGTTGAGGTACAGCTCCAGGATCTTATCCTTGCTCAGGTGGCGGGTGAGGCGGAAAGCGACGATGGTCTCGCGCACCTTGCGCTGGATGCTTTGGGACGAGCGCTCCTCCGGCGACAGGTAGAGGTTGCGCACGAGCTGTTGGGTGATGGTACTGCCGCCGGTCACCACCTCGCGGGCGCGCAGGTTCTGGGCCAGCGCTCGCCCCAGGGCGAAGATGTCGAAGCCGGGGTTGCGGTAGAAGCTGGCGTCCTCGGTGGCGATGGTGGCCTCGCGAAGAGGAGGCGAGATCTCGTCGAGGCGGAGGTAGGTGTGTGTGCCCTCTTGGGGTAGGGTCACCTCGTACAGCAGGCGGCCATGGCGGTCGTAGATCTTGGTGCTATCGGCCAGCAGGCGGGCGTAGGGAGAAGGTGGAGGCGGCGCAAAGATGAGGAGCAGGAGGAGGGCCGCCGGCAGTGCCCAGAGAAGGATGGCGAAGGCGAGCGTCCAACGCCATCGCTTTCTGAGAAAGCCGAGCAGCCGTGCTAGACTTCGACCTGCCAGCGGCCCAGCGGGATCCATGCCCTTCCTCCTGGCGTCCACAATAGGCCAGGCGCCGTCACCGTGCTTGACGCTAGGTCTGCGGCTCGCTTGCGCCTTTCTTGCGCGTGCCTTGCGCTGACCGGAAGGCAGGGCGTATATAATATGCCTGTCTGCCGATCGCGAACTACCCTGCGCGTTTCTTTGAGGGGAAACGTCGATGCGCTGGTTTCTGCTGGCGATGCTCCTCGCTCTCTTGGCCTGTGGTGGGCCGCTGGTCCACGCTCAGGACGGTCAGGACGCCCAGCAGACCGTAGACCGGCTGGTCGCCGCCCTGGGCCCGCGGGAGAAAGTGGGCCAGTTGTTGATGGTGGAGTTCACGGGCATCGATACCGCCGCCGACTCCACTATCGCCGCCCTGCTCCGCGATTACAAGATCGGCGCCGTATACCTTAACGCGGCGAACTGCAACATCGTTAACGGCAGCGGCCTCGATCTTTCGCAGTGTCAGGGCTACGGCTTTCCCACCGACGCTGACCCCGATACGCCGGCGCAGGTGGCCGGCCTCAGCAATGCCCTCCAGAGCGTGGCCTGCGCCGCCACCGCCGTGGATGTCGAGGGCCAGAGCTACTGCCTGCCGCTCTTCGTCTCCATCGACCACGAAGGCGACGGCAGGCCTCTGACCCGCTTGCTCAATCGCTTCACGCCCATGCCCAGCCAGATGGCCATCGGCGCAACCTGGGACGAGACGCAAGCGCAAGAGGTGGGCTGCATCGCGGGGAAAGAAGTGGCGGCAGTGGGAGTGAACCTGCTCCTGGGCCCGGTGGCCGACGTGCTGGACAACCCCCGCTCGGGCGAGCGAGGCGACATGAGCGTTCGCGTCTTCGGCGGCAACGCCGCGTGGGTGGCGAAGCTGAGCCGGGCCTACGTGCGCGGCGTGCACGATTGCGGCGGTGGTCGCGTCCTGACCGTGACCAAGCATTTCCCCGGCCACGGCGGCAGCACCCGCGACATCGAGGATGAGGTGGCGTCGGTGTCCAAGTCCTTGGCCGATCTCGAGGCGCTGGAGCTCGTACCCTTCGCTGAGGCGGCCCGCCTGGACGACCAGGACCCGGGTGGAGTGACCGACATCATGATGACCTCCCACCTGCGTTATCCGCCGGTGCAGGGCAGCGCCACGGCGCCGCCCGTGAGCCTCGACGCAGCCGTCCTCACCGCCTTCATGGCTCTGCCGGAGTTCGCCCCCTGGCGGCAAGACCACCTGCTGATGGCCGATGCCCTGGGCGTGAAGGCGCTGCGCCGCCTAAGCCCCGACACGGAGAGCTTTCGTCACTGCGACGTGGCGAAGAGGGCGATCATGGCGGGCAACGACCTGATCCCCCTGCTGCCCTGGTATTCCGGCGAGACGGACGAGGGCTGGGAGCAGGACCAGGTGCCCACCATCGAGGCCACGGTCGAATGCCTCGCCCAGCAATACAGCCTCGATCAAGCATTCCGGCAGCGGGTGGACGACGCCGTCAGGCGCGTGATCCGCACGAAGCTGCGGCTCTACCCGAACCTGTCGCTGGACGAGGCGCTCGTGGACGAAGCTACGGCGACGGCCAAGGTGGGCCAGGACCGCAACGGCATCTACGACCTGGCCCGCGACGCGATCACGCTGGTCTACCCTTCGCAGAGCGAGCTACGGGACCGCCTGCCTCGTCCGCCTCAGGCCGATGAGCGCATCCTGTTCGTGGAGTGCTGGCCCGATGCCCGCTGCTCGCAGTCGCCGATCAACGACAGCCTGGAGGCCATGACCCTCCGCCTGTACGGGCCCGGCGCTGCGGGTCAGGTGTCGCCGGAGAACCTGTCCACCATCACCTACGGCGACCTGGCCGACCTCATGGATGGCAAGCTGGCCGAGGATAAAGACCGGGACGTCCGAAAGAAGCTGATCGACGCCGACTGGCTCGTCTTCGCCCAGGCCGACTACAACCCCAACGCCTCGCCCATCCCCGCCTCGGGCGCCCTCAAGAGATTCCTGGCGCCGCCGTGGGCGACCATGGCGGAGAGCAAGAAGCTGGTGGTCATCGCCTTCAATTCGCCCTACCACCTGGATGCCACCGAGCTGAGCAAGGTGACGGCCTACTTTGCTGTGTACAGCAAGGCGGAGCCCTTCCGCGAGGTCGCTCTGCGAGCCGTATTCCAGGACGTGACCCGCTTCCCCGGGGCGCCTCCAGTGGATGTCGATGGGGCCGGCTACTTCCTCTCCTACCAGTTGGCGCCCGACCCCACTGTCGCAATACCGCTGACGCTCGAGCAGCCCGAGGGTGGTGCTGCTGTCGGCGGTACGCTGCGGGCGCTGGCCGGTTCGATACGTGACCGCAACGGCAATCCCGTCCCCGATGGGAGAACCGTGGAGTTCCGCTTCGAGCCGTCGGTCGGCGTCCCCAGCAGCGTGTTCGCGCAGACGCGCGACGGCAAGGCGGAGGCGGAGTACAAGTTCAGCGCAGCGGGTGTCGTAAAGGTGGCGGCGACCAGTGGCGGCGCCAGTAGCCAGGAGCGGACGGTGGACGTGGCTGGATCGCCTTCGACAGAGGCCCCTTCAGACGAAAGCCCTTCGCCTGAAGGCGGCGGCATCCCCTGGGCCTTGATAGTCGCGCCGACAGGCGCCGCCGCGGCGCTGGCTGCGGCCGGCGGGGCGTCGGTGCTCTTCTACCGCCGTCGCCGGCGAGCGCCCGTTCCTGTGGCGGCAATCGAGGCGCCGCAGGCGCCACTGTGGGTGGACGCAAACACGCGCCGCGTCTTTGTCGAAGGAAAGGAGCTACCGCTCTCCGGCGAGCAGTATCGGCTGCTGGCATTCCTCAACCAGAATGCGGGCCGCACCTGCACCAAGGACGAGGTGGTGGGCAGCGTCTGGCCGGACATGGAAGCGGCCGGCGTCTCCGAAGAGGCGATCGACTCTCTGGTGCACCGGGTGCGGGAGCGTCTGCGCCAGGCGGGCGCCACACGGCAGTTCATCGTTACTGTGCGGGGCCAGGGCTACCGGCTGGATCTGCCCAGCGCCTAGCCTTTTGGAACACGTAGGGGCGCACGGGTAATTGGTTCGCTGTTGGTGAGGACGAACCCCGCCTGAAGGTCATCAACAGAATAGTTCGGCATTGGCCGGTAGAGGGCGTCGATGTAGGGGCGACCTTTAGGTCGCCCGCGGGAGGTCTAAAGGCCTCCCCTACATTCCAAGGGTTGGACATCCATCGGGCTCGCACCCTAATGCCCCAGCCTTTGGGCCGGGGGTCATCTCTGAATCTGAAGCCCAGGACCCACCGAGCATGAACCGATCAGGCGCACGGCTGTGCGTCCCTACTCTAGGACCGTCTGCTCACGGACGGCGAGTGCGCCGCGGACGGTGGCCAAGCGGTTTCGCAATGCCGAGTAGGCCATCGCCACCACGAAGGCGGCTGCCCGATGCATCACTAGCCCGGGCCGCCGATCCAGCGGAAGTATTGGCCAAGATCAGGCAGGGTGGCCCCTTGCTGGAGCAGAAAGATGACCCCAATGACGAGGCTGAACACGGCGGCGACGAGGCCGGCGGCGACATAGATCAGCTGCCGGCGACGGGCGCCCACAAAGCCTGCTGTGCTCATGAGTGTCACCATCGAATTGGAGACTAGAAGGCCGAGGACGAACGCGAAGAGCGTAGCCACTGCCATCGGCCTGCTGCCGGCACCGACCGCAGTGCCGATGATCAGCACTTGGGTGCCGGTTTCGGCTCCGATGCCGTGGATCAGGCCAACGGCGTAGGCCGTCCGGGCGCCGTACTGGTCAGACCGCGGATGCTCGTGGAACTCTTCTCCTCCAATCCTGGCGCGCAGCCGCCCGATGAGATTCCTGAAGCCTGCGAAGAGTAGCATCCAGCGGCTGCGGATCCGAAACTCATCTCCGCTGCGAAAGAACCGGTAGACCGAGTAGAAGAGATAGACGGCAAGGAAGATCAGTGTCGCGCCGACGACTCTCTCCATCACGGGGTCGATCCAGTGCGGCAGTATCTCTCGGGCCAGGATGGCGAGGAGCCCCAAGAAGACCACCATTGATCCGTGACCGAGCGCGTACACGGTGCCCAAGAAGAGCGGCCGCCGTTGCGCTGTGGCGAAGCCCGCAACCAAAGACCCGACTCGCATTAGACCGTTTTGCGGAGCCATGTCCGGCGAAAGAGATTTGACGCCGGCGGCGGCACCGACGGCGTCGGGCTGCAACTCGCCCATTGCCCGGCGCGCTTCTGAAATGACGGCGGCGGTGTGGGGGTCGGCGCCGGAAGTGTGATGGCTTTCGTCAGTGAGCTGAACACCCGGCTCTCCCGTCAGCCAAGCCTCACGGGCCTTAAACGTCGCCGTGGTGGTCGTGATATCGGTGATGGCTGCGATATGGTCCCAGTCGATGCCGTGCCGGACGCCCAAGGCGATCGCCCCTGCGATGACCGCTATCGAGCCTCCCATACCTAAGACGAGAAAGACGGGTTCGAAGGGGGGCATGGGCTACCTCAGAAGATCGCTCACGTATCTGAACGACAGGCGCGGCAGCGGCCGAAGATAGCGAAATGCTCCATGTCGGCGGCAAAGTCGTGGGCTTTCATGAGAGCCGAACGCAGAGGCTCGATGAGGTCGTCGTCCAGGGGGAAGGTCTTGCCGCAGCGCCGACATACCAGATGGTGGTGCCGTTCCTGTTGGGAGAGCTCGTAGCGGACGCTGCCGCCACCCAGGTCGGTCTCGGTCACGATGTGCAGCCGCTTGAGGAGTTGGAGGGTACGGTAGACGGTGGAGATATCGACGAAGGGGTAGAGCTCCTTGACGCGCTCGTGGATCTCCTCGGCCGAAACGTGGCCCCGGCTATCGTGGATGATGGAGATGATGAGCATGCGCTGCGGAGTGAGGCGATAGCCCACCTCGCGCAGGGAGTCGATGATGGTTCCGTGTCCGCTCGTTGCTAGCACCTGCCTTTGCGACCGGTTGTGGCTTCAGTTTATCGCAAATGCAAACGATTGTCAAGAACTTCTTGAGGCGAAGGGCCGGCTGGTGGGGAGAAGGTGGTGGGAGCAGAGGCTACGACTCCGGCGGCGCCTCGCCGGCGGCGGGAGGGTGGCGGGGGTGCAGCGCGCGCTGGAGGACGGATTGATAGTGGGAGAGGACGTCGACCCAGAGGGAGAGGACGGCCTCGCCCGCCTTGGTCAACGAGTACCTGCGGCGGGCCGGTCCCGAACTGGAGGTGTCCCAGAAGGAGGACACCAGCCCTGCGCGCTCTAGCTGTCGCAGGGTGCGATAAACGGTCGTCGAATTGAACGCTGGCAGGCCGGCCTTGGCCAGCTCCTGCACCAGCTGGTAACCGTAGGCGTTCCAATTGCGGAGAAAGGCGAGCAGGGTAGAGGACAGCAAGTCGCCGTGGAGACGCGGTCGGAAACTGCCTCTGGTCTCGTCGGAGGGTTCGGGCCCCTTAGGCATCGCCGCTGCCCTTCTCACTTCGCCGGGAAATCGAGGTAGTGGGGGTTGACATCAGCTCGTCTCTATGTGTATTATGCATCTAGAGGCGGGTTGTTGTCAAGTGGTAGGAGGAAGGAAATGCCCGAGGAGAAGAAGAAAGGTCTAAGCCAGGCCGAGGAGAAGCTGTTCGACGCGCTGAACGACAGCTATGACGCCCTTCTGGAGGCGATCAGAGCCGGCACGGAGCGGGGCTACCGTGTATCCAAGGAGTTGATGGAGCAGGCGCAGAGGGCCCAGCGGGAAAGCATGGAATTGGGCAAGAAGCTGGTGGATGCGCCTACCGACCTGGCCGGCTTCTATGGGGCGCTGGTGGAGGCTACCAGTAAGGCGCAGGGCCGGACCCTGGAACTGGCGCGGGAGTGGCTGGGCGAGCTAGGTGATGCCGGCAAGGAAGCGCGCGATGCCCTCCAGCACGTCGTGAAGGCCAACCAGGCGGCGGCGCGGGCGGCGGCAGAGGCGGCACGCTCCGGCTTCGGGCGGGCGCGCGAGGCGGCCGTCGATGTGATGCCCAGAGGGCGGGCGGCCGGTGGCGCCGGCAGCGATAACACGAGGCCTACTCCGGCGGAGGGCAGCCCACCGAAGCCGCAGGAAACATCCACCACAGAGTAAGGCTGTCGAGGCCGAGTGTGGGACGGGGGCGGGGTGGCTCAGGGCCGGGAGCGCTGCGTCGGGTCGGCCAGGAGAGTGGCCACGTTCCGATAGACGTTGGCGTTGAACGCCAGTCCGATGTGGGTGCCCCGCACCTCGATATTGACTCCGCCGTTCTCTTCTAGACAGCTGCGCCAGTCCACTATGCCGTCCGATCTGGTGTAGATGGAGGCGTGCATCACTGAAGACGGGGTCTCCCGGCGGGCGGCATCCAGGAAGGTGCAATTGCACTTGCCTGTGTAGCAGTTCGCATCGACCTGCGAGCGGCGGCGCCACAGCACCCTTCCCCGCACGAAGCGGGCGGTGGTAAGGATGGTGGGGTGAGCGCGCACGGAGTTCACCGGTGAGCCCAGGGAGATGACCTGCGCTATGCGCCGGGGGTAACACACGGCCGCCACGCGGGCTATAGTCCCCCCCAAGCTATGTCCCACCAGGCGCACCTCTCGTTGTGTCTCGCTGTAGGCCCGGTCGATCGTGGTGCACAGTCGCTGAGCCAGGACATTGGGGCAGTCGGCGTTCTGGCCGATACCGGACATGTAAGGCTGGTAGCCGATTCGCTTGAGCCAGGCGTGCATTTCGGCGAGGTAGCTGTCGATGCCCAGGAAACCGGAAATGAGGATCACGGGCGCGCCGTCGCCGTGGGGGATGCCGGCGCCGCGGTACACGGGCGATGCACGCAACGCCACCCAGTCCAGGGCAAGAAGGCTCTCTCGCCAGATGGGGACAGGAACCGGCACGAAATCGATAGTGGCTGATGTTCCGGTTTTCATGAACCTTTCACGCTTTCGCGGCGCGTGGTCCTCATACCCAGATTATAATGGCTATTAGGCCCTAACAGAATTCGCTTGGCTGCGGAGTCTGGCGCGGGCCCAAAGAACTTCTCGACACCTGTAGCAGAGGCGCTGGGCGGAGGGCAACAGCATGACGCCCATTGGACAGAGCCGCCGGTTGAGCACGCAGGATTCTGCGTTCTTCTACTTCGAAAAGGCCAGGGCGCCCATGAGCATCGGCGCCGTGGCCATCTTCGAAGGAGAGATCCCCTACGAGCGCCTCGTCCAGCACTTTGGCTCGCGGATGCCCCTGGTGCCCCGTTACCGCCAGAGGATCATGCCTGCCCCCTTGGGCTTGGCGCACCCTACCTGGGAGCCCGATCCCGAGTTCAACATCTACAACCATGTTCGCTGGGTCCGTTTGCCGGCGCCCGGCAGCGACCAGCAGCTGTCCGAATTGGCGGGAGAGCTGTTCTCCAACCCGCTGAGCCGGCGCAAACCTCCGTGGGAGGTCCACCTGGTCGAGGGGCTGTCAGAAGGGCGCAGTGCCATTGTGGCTAAGGTCCACCACTGCCTCGTGGACGGCGTTTCAGGCGTCGAACTGCTGATGGTCACGTTCGACATCACCCCTAACCCCTCCCTAGCGCCGGTCGCCGACGATGAGTGGAATCCCAAGCCTCTCCCCGGTCGCGCCGTCAGGCTGGTCGATGCCGCATTCGACCGGCTGGGCCGATTGGCGCGAACCGCCGGCGATGTGTAGACAGCTCTTCTCAGTCCCAGCCGGCCGTTGCGCCGCGCGCAGCACGTACTTCTGGGCATCGAGCACCTGGGGCCGCTGCTCGTTCGGCCCGTACCTCGCATGCCGTTCAACAATCGCCTAAGCGGCCGGCGAAGCGTTGCCTGGACGGAGATGTCGTTCGCGGAAGTGCGCGCCGCAAGGAGCGCCCTCGGCGGTACGGTGAACGATATGGTCCTCGCCATCGTCTGCGGGGCGATGCAGCGCTACCTTGAGGCCCACGGCCAGCCCACTGAGGGCGTGGATCTGCGGATCATGGTGCCTGTGAACATCCGGCCTCATGAGGAGAAGAGGGAACTGGGCAACCGCATCTCGGCGATGTTCGTTGACCTGCCGGTGGGCATTAGCGACCCCATCGAGCGGGTCAGGGCGGTGCGGGAGCGGATGGAGTGGCTGAAGAAAGACGGTCATCCCACAGGCGTCGACGCTCTATTCCAGCTCCTGGACCTGGTCCCGCCCGCCGTTCAGCACTTGGTGGGGGCCATGCCTCAGACGCCGAACGGAGTGCTAAACATGATCTGCACCAATGTGCCGGGGCCGATGATCCCGCTCTATGTCGTTGGTCACCGGCTGCTGGCCAGCTATCCGCTGGTGCCGCTGACGTGGGACATGGGCCTGGGCGTGGGCGTCACCAGCTACGATCAGAGATTGTTCATCGCCCTGACGGCTGAGCCCAAGGGCGTGCCCGACTTGCCGCGGTTGAAGCAGTTCTTCAGTGAGTCATTCAAGGAACTGCGCACCGCCGCCGGCGTGATCCCCACCGACCTGCCGGTCATGGTGCGGCCGTCCAGCAAGGACAGCCCGGCTCCGGCACAGAGCCGAGAATATACCCACCAACGACTGGCGGGTCACTACTAGGCGCGATCCTTAATCACGTCCTCCATGTCCGTGAGGCCGGTAATGTCGTAAGACATGGTCAGTAGGTCGCGCGTCTTGCCCTCGCGGCCGAGGACGAAGTCAGCCAGGATGGCCTCCGGCCGGAAGCCCAGACGCTCGAAGGTGGCCCGCGCTCCCTGTTGGTCGGGTGTCATCTGAACCGTGATCTTCCTGAGGCCCACGTCCCTGGCGACCGCAAACAGCTCCGACGCCAACCGGCTGCCAAGGCCGAGCCGGCGGTAGTCCGGCGCAACCAACTCGCGGATCTCGCCCACGTGGCCGGTCCAGAGCACCTCGTTGAAGTGCAGAGCGCCGTAGCCCGCCAGCCTGCCGTCGTCTTCCGCCAGCACCGTGACGGTGCGACTTTCCTCGATATCGCGAAGCCACTGTTCCACCACTTCGGGCAGCGTGATATCTCTGCGGAGGAAGAGGAGGTCATCGGGAGGCAGCGAGCGCGCGAAGGCAAGCATGTCGTCGCTGTCCGAAGCTTCCATAAGCCGCAGGACGATACGGCGGCCATCCCTCGCTTTGACCGCGCGAGGATAGGTGCGCTGCAGAATCAGCTTCGTCTCGGACATCCTATTCCCCCAAACCTGGGTTGACCATCGGCCTGGAAGCCGTGCCACGGTTCGCTGACGGAACCATCGACGGAAGGATAGCCCAGATCGGCTCCGGCTTCAACGATCGCTCACGTCGCTCTGCGTCAGTAAGGTTCGCACTGCTCGAAAATCCGGCGCGGGTTTTCGATGGTCATTTGGTGGATCTGATCGTCGGTCACACCGGCCTCGCGCAGGGCTGGGATCACGGTGTCGGGAATGAAGCTGTAGCGCCAGTTGGGGGTTGTCTGCTCGATGATGCAGCGCTCGTACCAGTCCATGTACGAATTCGCGTCGTGAGACAGGATCATCCGGTCGGCGTGGCCCATGCGGCAGAGGAGCGCGACGGTGGCCACCCGGTCGGCGGTGGGCAGTATCAGGTCCAGCCCGAAGCGGTCCATGCCGATGTAGCTCCCGTGGCCCACGAGGCGCAGCAGGTATTCGACGTCCTTGCTGTCGCCGCTGTGACCGATGATCACGCGAGAAAGATCAACACCTTCCTCCTGCAGAATGTCCTGCTGGCGCGTCCCCATTTCGCCGGCGGCATAGGTGTGGGTAGTGATGGGGACGCCCGTGGCGCGATGGGCGCGGGCGCAGGCCCGCACCGCCTTTTCCACCTGCACCGTCATGCCCGCCTCGTCGGTGGCGCACTTGATGATGCCGGCCTTGATTCCGCTGCCGGCGATGCCTTCGCGGATTTCCTGCACGAACATCTCCGCCATCGCGTCGGCGCTGCGGCTATGGAAGTAACGGGGCACGTCGAAGTACATGCCGGTGCAGGCGATGATCTGAACTCGCGAGCGGCAAGCGACATCGGCGACAAACTCGATATCGCGCCCCAGGTCAACGGTGGTGCAATCGACGATGGTCCTGACGCCGAGGTCGGCCGCTTCGCGCAGCTTGCAGACTGCCCTCTCGATCTCGGCCTGGCGGTCCCAGACGGAGGGGAAGTTCTCCGCCACGCCCGGCGACCTGACCACGACGTGCTCGTGCATCAGTGTGAACCCAAGCTCGCCGACGTCGAGTGGGCCGGCTACCGTGCTTACGATCGGCATGATGATTCCTCCCTTCCTCCTACGCGCGGCCGACCGCCAGGCGCAGTAATGAGTCTACCAGCGCGAGTCGTGCCGGCCAAGAAGGGCAAGGCTGGGTCTACGCGTCCGGTGAGACCAGCACCTTGTGGTAGCGATTGCGGTCGGCGTCGAGTTCGGCGAAGATGGCGGGCAGGGCGGCCAGGCCCACCGTGCGCGACATAACGGGCGAGACGTCGAGAGTGCGAGAGGCAATGAGGTGGGCCGTGTCGGTGAATTCGGCCAGCGTGTAGGCGAAGGCGCCGATGATGGTGTGCTCGGAGATCATGGTGCGCAGGACAAGCAGGGGGTAGGGCATCTCGAACAGGCCCGCCACCACAATGCGGCCGCCGCGTCGGGTGGACAGTATGCAGTCATCCAAGGGCGGATTCAGGCCTACGCACTCCACCGACAGGTCTACGCCGCCCTGGGTCAACTGGAGCACGCGCAAGGACGGTGGGGTGGCTGTGGGATCGATCACGTGGTCTGCGCCGAGACGCAGCGCCAGGTCGCGGCGATTGGCGGCGGGTTCCGAGACGATGATCTGGGCCGCTCCGCGGTGGCGCGCCGACAGGACGGCAAGGGCGCCGATGGGCCCCCCGCCGGCGATGAAGACGGTCTCGCCCTTCTGTAGCTGCCCCCGGTTCAGGGCGTGCAGGGCCACGGCTAGGGGCTCGGTTAAGGCCAGGCGGTCAGCCGGCGCAGAAGGCGACATCTTGATGGTTCGCCGCGCCTGGGTGCAGACGTACTCGGCGTAGCCGCCCGAGCGGTGGTAACCGACGCCGAGGGCGGTCGAGCAGAGGTGGTCCATGCCGTCGCGACAGAAGCGGCACTCGCCGCAGGGCTCGTTGGGGTTCGCCGTCACCAGATCACCGATGGCGAAGCCTTCGACCCCAGGGCCTAGGCCGACTACGGTGCCCGACAGCTCGTGCCCCATGATCGGCGTCTGGCGGTTGGCGGCCATGCTGATCAGGTTGGAGCGGTATTCATGGAGGTCGGAGCCGCAGACGCCGCAATAGCGAACCCGGAGCTTGAGGTCACCCGGACCGGGCTCCGGCTCCGGCACATCGACGAACTCCATCCGACCGACACCCTGAAGCGCTACGGCCTTCATTGGGCAAGCCTCCTGCTAGTAGATGCGCTCGTATGATGCGCAGGGGTTGCGTGGGTGTCAAGGGTGAAAGGAGGGATATCCGTCTTGGAGGCCTCGAAGTGGTCCCGTGGGTTCCAGCTGTGGGAGCGTAACTGCAAGGCTGGGGCATCGGGTTGGCTTTCGATGCCCCAGCCTTCAGGTTGGAGGGAACCCAAGTTTGATGGGAAGGCAGGCGGTTGCCGTTCTCGCTAGCCGGGCCACTCGGCGAGCGTGGCGCTGACCGTCGTCTCCTGGCCGTCACGCAATACGGTCAGGCTCACTGTATCGCCGGCTCGCTTCTGGCTGTCCAGGTAGTTGGCCAGTTGGTCGACATCGCTTACCGGATTGCCGTCCACGGCCAGGATGACATCACCCTCGGGCCGCAGGTTGCCGTCGTTCTGCGCGTCGCTCTCCGACTGGAAGGCGGGTCGCAGGCCGGCTTGGTCGGCGGGACTGTTCTGGGCCACGGTGACGACGTACACGCCCTTGGTCACCGACAGACCGAGGTCCTGGGCCAACGCCGGAGTTATCTCGCGACCGGCGATGCCCAGCCAGGGGTGGCTAACAGTGGTGCCGGCCAAAAGATCATTCAGAGAGCCCTTCGCGGTGTCGATGGACACCGCGAAGGCGATACCGACGTTCACTCCCTGGCCGGTGGGGTTCTCCAGGAGCGTGTTGATGCCGATGACCTCGCCGTAGCAGTTGGCCAAAGGCCCACCCGAGTTGCCCGGGTTGACGGCGGCGTCCGTCTGGATCATGTTGCGCAAGGGGCGCGTGCCGGAGTCGGGCGAGTACGTTCGCCCCACGGCGCTGACGATGCCGGCCGTGAAGGTATCTTCCAGGCCGAAGGGATTGCCGAGGGCGTATACGGAGTCGCCTACCTGTAGCTTGGAGGCGTCGCCGAGACGGGCGGCGGTGAGGCCGCCGGACGGCGGGTCGATGCGGACGACCGCCAGGTCATTGCCGGGGTCGGTGCCCACAACGGTCGCCGGCAGCGCTGAGCCATCGGCCAGAGTCACTTCCAGGGTGTCGGCGCCAGAGACCACGTGGTAGTTGGTGAGGATGAAGCCCTGCTTGTCGATTATGACGCCGCTCCCAGACCCTTCCGATTGCCCAAAGCGCCCGTTGGCGGTGGACGTGATCTGCACTACCGAAGGCTGAAGCTGCTGGTAGATTGCGCTGGGAGCCAGGCAGCTCGTATTGAGGGAAGCCTGGCCATTAGACTGGGTCGAATCGCCCGCAGGGGCGGTGGACGTTGCTTGGCTGGTGGTAGAGGCGGCCGCCGGGGACGAATTGTTGTCGTCCGGCCAGACGTTCACCACCGTGATGGCGACTAGGGCGCTCACCAGAGCGCTGGCAAGAATGGCCATTAGCGCGCTTCGTAATCGCATGACTTCTCCTCTTGGGAATAGGTCAGATCTGCTCGTCGTTGGGTGGGGCGTGCGGGTGCTGGGGCGCAGGCGGCGCGTTCTTGGGTAGAGTGAACGTGAACCGGCTGCCCTTGCCCAATTCACTTTCCACACCTATCGTTCCCCCGTGGGCCTCCACCAGCCGCTTGGCGATGGTGAGGCCCAGTCCGGCGCCGCCGGTGGCGCGAACGCGGGAGCGGTCCACCCGGTAGAACCGTTCGAAGACGTAGGGCAGGTCTTCCGGTGGAATCCCGGCTCCGGTGTCGGCGACGCTGATGCTGAGCTCATCGTCTTCGTCCTTCAGGTCTACGATGATGCGTCCGCCGTCGGATGTGTGTGTCGTGGCGTTGCTCAGGAGATTGCGCAACACTTGCCCGATGCGCTCCGGGTCCACTTCGGCGATTGCCGGCTGGGTGGGGAGGTGCGTCTCGATGGTCAATCCCTTGGCCTCGGCGGGCGGCTGAGCGGCGGCCACCGCCCGCCGCGCGATGTCCGCCACGTCGGCCGACTGGCGTAGGAGTGTGAGCTGGCCGGCCTCGGCCAGGGTCAGCTCCTGCAGGTCCTCGACCAGGCGAGACAGGAGGAGCGCCTCTTCGTAGATGGAATCGAAGGTAGCGGGCTCGGCAGGAAGAAGACCGTCGCGAATGGCCTCCAGGTGGCCCTGAATGTTGGAAAGGGGCGTGCGCAGCTCGTGTGCCACGTCGGCCACGAGGTTACGCCGCAACTGCTCGGTACGCTCCAGGTCTTCGGCCATCGTGTTGAAGGCGCTGGCCAGTTCGCCGAACTCGTCCTGGGAGCGCACCTTCACCCGCTGCGAGAAGTCGCCGCGGCTGAGGGCGCGGGCGGCGTGGGCCAGCGACTCCGCCGGCGATAGGATGCGGCGCGACATGAACAAGGTGACGAGAGCGGCTACCAACACCGCTATCAGCCCGCTCCACACCAGGTAGCCGTTGATGGAGCTAGAAAGAGATGTGGCGCTGGTGTCTTCGGAAGCGCTGGCGCCCGGCGGTGGTCCCTGCGGCAAGACGACAAGTGTACCGAATCGGGCTGGGCCGGCCATTATGGGTATCGGCCTGTCGTTCGGCTGGAACTCGCCCTCCTGGCCGACATGCATCACTCCGTGCGAGTCGGCCACCACCAGACCCTGATCATCCACGACCACCAGGCGCTGGTTGTACAACCGCGCGATCTGGTCGACCACCGGCTCGACGCCGGTCCAGCCCTGGCTCTCCAGATAATAGGCGGCTAGCAGCGACCCAACGCGGCCGACGCGGACATCTTGGGTTCGTGTCTCGTACTGTTGGACTTCGCTGCTGGTGGTGCGGCTAACGAACACGGCCACCGCTCCCACGGCCACCACAATGACCAACAGGAACGATAGGAACAACCGCCAGCGGACGCTATGAATCACCGTTGCTGACCTCGAACTTGTAGCCGGCGCCGTACAGGGTCCTGATGTAGCGAGGATGAGCGGGGTCGTCGCCCAGTTTGCGCCGCAGGTTGAGGATGTGCACGTCGATCGTGCGATCGAAGCCTTCGAAATCCGAACCGAGGGCCTTCTCGAGAAGTTGCTCGCGACTCAGCACGTGTCCTGCTTGACGTACCAGCGCTCCTAGCAGGCGGAACTCCGTGGGCGTCAGCTCCACAGGTCGCCCAGCCACGGTGACGCTGTGCTGACGGAAGTCCATTGTTAGATCGCCGTGGCTAACCTGCGCCGGCCCCCGCTCCAGCGACTCGCTGGCGGTGCGGCGAAGCACCACCTTGATGCGGGCCGCTAACTCGCGGGGGCTAAACGGCTTGGTGACATAGTCGTCGGCGCCCAACTCCAGACCGGTCAGCTTGTCGCCTTCGGTTGTCTTGGCGGTGAGCATGATGAGGGGAACATCGGATTCGGCGCGAAGGGTGCGGCAGACCTGGAGGCCGTCGAGTCCGGGAAGCATGAGGTCGAGGACTATCAGGTGCGGTCGCTCTTCGCGCGCCAGGCGCAGTGCCTGGACGCCGTCATAAGCGCAGAGGACCTTGTGGCCGTCGTTTTCCAGGTAGAGCTTCACCAAGGAGACGGTCTTGGCGTCGTCATCCACCACCAGGATCTTCGTCGGCGATCTCATGGTCGCTAAAGCCTCCGGGTGCGCCAGCTACCCCTTAAGGCCTCTGGCCTCAAGGGGTAGCCTCCACATTCCGTCTCCTATTGTCTCTCTCGCAATGATCGCTTACAACCGCGTGCTGGAGCCGGGGGTCGTCGCCCCCTCGGGGGCCTGCTGCGTGTCGGGCATCATCGATCCGCCCATACCGTTCTTCCAGTCGCCGAACCGCTCCATGGGCCCGCCATCGAAGCCGCCCATGTGGCCACGCCCGAAGCCGAATCCGCGCCCACCAAGGCCGGGCAGCATCAGGCCAACGCCCGGGACGACCGCCCGCACGTCGTCACCGACGCGCATCACGGCCACGTTGTCGCCCTCGCTCAGGTTGGACAGGCTGGTGCCCAAGGTGCTGTCGCTAACGGTGTAGGTCTTCGTGCCGCCGGCGTTCAGGTTCACCGTCAGGGTCTTGGCACTGGTGTCGACGCTGGCCACAGTGCCGACGTCGATGGTCAGTGTGAAGGAGTTGCCCTGCTCGTCGGTGAAGTTGAACTGGCCACCCTGGACGTGGCTGAAGAGTTGGTCTGCCGCAATGCCTTCCAGTTCCGGAAGGAGCGGGATGGCCGGCGACAACGGCTCAGGCCGTGTTCCCAGGGTCACGCTGATGTCCTGCGTCTGACCGCTGCGGTCGATGCTCAGGGTGATGGTGTCGCCGACCGCCTTGCCCTGTATTGCGTCGCGGAAGTCCTGCGGCGGCGAGATCGTCGTGCCGTCTACGGTCTTGATGACGTCACCTCGCTGCAGGCCCGCTGTGTCGGCGGGGCTATCGGCGATGACGTAGGCGATGGTGACGCCGTCGGCCGCTCGGACGAAGTACACGCCCAGCCAGGGAGTCTGTTGCTGCTGTGTGTTCTGCTCTTGGGCGCCCGGCGCCGCCGAAGCGCTGGATCCCGTATCGATGGCGCGGAAGACGAGCACTCCCCCCACCACCAGTACACCAAGGGCTCCCAGGAGCCCGAAGCGAGCTAACCTTGACTTGAGCATTGCTTGCCTCCTTTCTTGAAACTGTCCTACCAAGATGCTAGGAGGCAAATGTTAAGACGTTATGAAGGCCGTCAACGTTAATTCCTCCCGAAGAACCCTGCGGCTACGCCCGCCCTTCGACAGGCCCATGGTGAAGACCTAGACGGGCGTCTGTCTCTTCTCGGCGAAACGCAGCTCCACCCTCAAGCGGATCGCCCGCATGATGTCGGCGCGGGTCACGAAGCCCAGTAGGGCGCCGTTTTCCATTACCGGTAGCTGTTGGACGTTTTGTCCGCCCATGAGCTGGAGCGCTTCGTCCAGGCTGGCGTCTGGCGATATTGCTGCGAGCTTCTCGGCAGGGGTCATCGCCTGATAGACGGTGGCGCTGGGCCAGGCCGTCTTGGGGAAACGCTGAACGTCCTTTAGAGTGATGATGCCGCCAAGGCCGCCGCCGCCGCTCACCGCGAAGTAGCGGGCGCTGCGGGGCAAGATGCGCTCGTCCAAGAGGGTCTGGAGGGTCATGTAGGGGTCTACCCACTGGTAGGAACGGTCCAGCAGGGAACGCACCGGCACGGCGCCCAGCAGGTGGCGCGTCAGCACATTCTGATAGGACGACTCGGCGGCGTTGCGCAGGAACCAGCCGATGAAGACCAACCAGACGCCGGATAGCACCTCGCCGGACAGCACCATGACGGCGATGCCCAGCGCCATCAATCCGTAGGCAACGACTGTCCCCACCCAGGAGGCGAGGCGCGTGGCACGCAACAGGCTGTTGGTTACTCTCCAGAGGATGGCCCGCAGGACGCGGCCGCCATCGAGGGGGAAGCCGGGGATGAGGTTGAAGACGCCGATGACGGCGTTAGCAACCGCCAGGTATTCGGCCGCCAGAGCCGCCGGCTCGCTTACGGGCGATAACACCAGCCACAGCGCCGCCAGCAGCACGGCAATGATGAAGCTGGTGGTCGGCCCGGCGATGGCGATAAGGAATTCTTCGCGTGGAGTTCGTGATTCGCTTTCCAGATAGGACACGCCGCCGAACACGAAGAGCGTTATGCGCCGCACAGGGATGCCCAACCGGTTGGCGACGATGGAGTGGGACAGCTCGTGGGCCAGGATGGACCCGAAGAAGACAATGCTGGTGAACGATGCCGCCGCCCACAGTTTGACCTGCGGCCAGTCTCTGAACTCTTCTTTGAAGAGGCCGACGGCTAGCGTCCAGGTGAGAAGGCCAAAGACCAGGAGCCAGCTCCAATGGACCTCGATGTCAATTCCGGCGATGCGGAAGAGGCGAAAGCTACCCTGCATCCCTATTCCTCGAAAGTTCTTACGTCTACCCCTTCATCTAGCATAACATGCCCGGCTCGCCCCGGCGCCCAGCCCCGCGGCTGCTTATGTCTGTAACAAACGACGGTAAACGGCGTCTCAATTTCGAGAGCCATGAGTCTAGAGAACGGTCGGCCAAAGAACGGGCAGCGGCCGCACGATCCAGCCGGCCGCGAAGCGCACGACCTGCAGCGCTTCTTTCCTCTCGTGAACTCCGTCGCGCGGCGAACACTGCGGGGCGAACTGGCGGCCTTCGACTACGGCGATGCGGTGGCCACCGGTCTGCTGGCGTTGGTGAAATCGGACCGGCGAATCGGCGCCGACGAGCGCGGGTTCGTTACCTACGCTTCGCAGCGGGTGCGTGGCGCCATCCTGGATGCTATGCGGGACCTCGGCTACGCCGGCCCATCTAACGTCTCTCTAAGTTCCGGCGGAGCCCGCGATGACAACGGCCATGGCTCGCCGTTCGATATCCCCGACGGCTCTCGCTACTCCAGCCCAGAGTGGGTCGCTGACAGGCGGGAGTCCGTCCGCGAGCTGCGGGAGGCCATCAAGCTGCTCTGTCTACGGGAACGGCAGGTGCTCGTGTTTCGCTACTGGCGGGAAGAGACGACTCGGAGCGTGGCGGAGAGGCTCGGCATCTCGCCGGCGCGAGTGTCTCAGTTGGAGAAGCGGGCCCGACAGAGGCTGCGCGTCCTGCTGGCCGATGGGAACGACCGGGGTGAGTGCTCGCTGGTCAGGCGGCTGGGGACCGGGTGCCTTCGCGCGGCCACTTCCTGACGGTTACCCGCGTCCCGGCGCCTGGCTGTGATACCGCGATGAACTGATCGGCCAGGTGGCTCGCACTGCGCAGCCCGATGGGCAGGCCGTCGCCGCTCTCGTCAGTCGCTAGGCCGGCGATGTCGGTCGCCCGCGGGTTCTGGCCTGCGGCTTGCACCTCGATGCCAGGGCCGCTGTTGACAGCGCCGGCTTCGATGACGCGCAGGCTCAGGGATGCCCGGCCTCCATCCTGGAGGAGATCGAGGGCCAGCGCAGAGACAGCCGCGGCCAGTTGGGCCTGGTCGCTCCGGCGAAACCCCAGGTGTGCCGCCAGAGTCGTCGCTTCTCGGCGGGCCACCGCAATGTCTGCTGGCCTTCTGATCTCCGTGGTGAGCATGCGTTTCTTCCTTTCGGCTGGCGTCTTCTTCCTGCCGCCATCGGCGGTGGCAGGCGTGGTGTCCCTTGGGCAGGGAACGCGTTCGACTCATCGGCTCCCTTTCGCCGCTGGACGGGCAACGAACTTACAGTTCGATACTTCTATTACGGCGATTTGTCCGCTCTGTTCAGTCCCTGCAGGCAGAAAGGGAGAGCGATGCGTGTGAGGTCCGAAACGGCCCGGCCGGCCCGCGAGAGAACAGGCCTGACGGGGCTAGGAGCTAGAGCTCGCGGTAGTGCACGAGCTGACGGAAGTCGATGGTGCCGCTCTCGGAGATGTTCTCCGCCTCGATGGCTGCCTCTTCGGCGGCGGCCACCGGGTTGAGACCGCCCATCAGTATCATCCCCATCTTGTTCCAGCCAACGGGTATTTGGCAGAGGGGCTCGCTGGGCTCACCAATGAGGAGTACCCCGCCGATGCCGGCGCGCTTCAGATCGTTGACAATGGCCTCGACCACGCGCCGCGCCGGCGCCAGTATCTCTCGGAAGTTGGCCAGGATACGGCCCGTGCCCGTAGCGGCGGCCAGCCGCACGCTGGTCATCCGGGCTCGGATGTAGGCTTCGGACGGGTCGAGGGACGTGCCGGCGTAGCTGATTATGGCTACAAAACGGCGAGGCGTCCCGCTTCGCAGCTCCAATATGCCGCCGAACCTGGAGTCGACGGGCACTCCTGCCTTGAGTAGCACGCCGTTGACGACGGCGCTGCACACGGTGGCGAATCCCACCTGACCCTCCGGGATGACCACGTCGCCCAACTTCTCGCCGGCGCGGGCTGTGGCCACGAGCTCTGACACGCAGAAGCCGGATGCAAAGGCCTCCTTCATGGCTCCCAACGCGTCGCGGAAACGTGCAACGGGGAACAGGGACGTGTTGATGGGTACCTGGCCGGTGCGCGTCCGCGGGTCGAATGTCGTCTGGTAGGCCAGTGTGTGGATGCGTTCGCTCACGAAGCCGATCTGGTCCGGCGCCAGGGCGCTCTTGAGTTCCTCCAACCCCTGTTGAGTGATGCTGCGGCCGTCGCGGCCCAAGGCGCGGGTGAAGCCACGCTCGTCCATGATCTTCAGGTGGTAACGGACGGTGCGCTCGCTGAGGTAGACGCCGTGAGCCTCGAGTTCGCGGGCGATGGTCGTCGAGCCGACGGGCTCAGACGACTCGGAGAGAACTTTGAGGATGGAGATGACTTTGCGTTCCGTGTCGCGGTCAGCCTGGACCATGGCGGTCACCTCCCCTCGGGCACCATGGTAACCGGTCCCCAGAGGGCATCATAGCACACTTTCGGCGCCGTCGGGCCGAGCTCAACCAGACGTCGACGGTGGACTGGCGCGCTAGGCGTACTACATGCCCCGCAGCTTGGCGGCATCGGCCACCCGACCGATTCCCAGCATCAGGGCCGCGTCGCGCATGGTGACGTTCTGTTTCTCCGCCAGGGCAGCCGTCTCGCGGAAGGCGGTCCTCATGATCTGGCCCAGCCTGGCGTTGACCTGCTCTTCGTCCCAGAAGTAGCCCTGCCGGTTCTGGACCCACTCGAAGTAGGAGACCACCACGCCGCCGCCGCTGGCTAGAATGTCGGGGACGATGAACGTGCCCTTCTCGGCCAGAATGCGGTCTGCCTCGGGGGTGGTGGGGCCGTTGGCGGCTTCGGCGATGATCCCGGCCTTGACGTCAGCGGCATTGGCAGCGGTGATCTGGTTCTCGAAGGCGGCGGGAACCAGGATGTCGACGTCCAGGGTCAGCAGTTCATTGTTGGTGATGTGATCTCCGCCGGCGAAAGTGACCACCCGGTTGGTCGACAGCTTGTGAGCGACGGCGGCCTCCACGTCCAGGCCGCGTCCGTTGTAGATGCCGCCCGAGGTGTCGCTTACCGCAACCACCCGGCAACCCTGGTTCGCCAGCAGGCGGGCTGCCCACTGGCCGGCGTTGCCAAAACCCTGTACCGCCACTGTCGCCCCTTGGAGGGAGACTCCTCGGTAGCGGGCGGCCTCCTCCACCACGAACTGGATGCCGCGGCCGGTGGCGGCTTCTCTGCCCAGCGTGCCGGAGATGTTGACTGGCTTGCCCGTCACTACGGCCGGGCTCCAGGCGCCGTGTTCACGGCTATAGGTGTCCATGATCCAGGCCATAACCTGCGGCGTGGTGCCGACGTCCGGGGCGGGTATGTCCCGGTCGGGGCCGATGAGCGGCCCTATGGCCGAAGCGTAGGCGCGGCTCAAGTTCTCCAACTCGGTGGGCGAAAGGCGTTTGTAATCGACTCTGATGCCGCCCTTGCCGCCGCCGTAAGGGATGTTCGCGATGGCGCACTTCCAGGTCATCCACATTGCCAGGGCCCGGACCTCGTTCAGGTGGACGTCGGGGTGGAAACGGATGCCACCCTTGCACGGCCCGCGCGAGTTGTTGTGCTGCACCCTGCAGCCCTCGAAAATGGCGACCGAGCCGTCGTCCATGCGAACGGCCATGCTAACCGATAGCTCGCGCCGATTGGTGCGCAGGTACTGGCGCATCGCATTGTCCAGGCCGAGGCGATCGGTAACCGCATCGAACTGCGCGAGGGCCGATTGATAGGGGTCAGCGACGACGCCGGCTGGGATGGCCTCGATACGTGGCTGATTCACGATTCTCCTCCTGTCAAGGCTGTCACATGAGACGGCAAGCGGCTGCCGCCTTCCGGAATGCGCGTGGCCTCACTATGCCACACGGCATGCACCAACAGTCAATAGGGTGTTTGCGCCATGACCTTTGGGGTAATAGCACCAGTGACCGTTGGGGTAGGGGATGCCGGCTAACCAATAATAAAGGGAGCATGTTTTCACTCGCCGTAATCCAATCTTAACGCGCGCGTAACACGACTGCAACACGCGTTTGGTGTGATGGAGTGGAGAGAGTGTCAGGAGATTAGAGTGCTCGAACGGCAAGTGCACAGCCTGGTATACGAGTACGCGGGGGCCTGGAACCGCCACGATGCTGAGGAGTTGGCGGCGCTGTACGCGGACGATGCTCTCTACGAGGACCTTCTGCTGCCCGTTGCGCTGCACGGCAGCCCGGCGATTCGAGGCCACGTCCGGCAAGTGTTCAGCGACTCGTCTGATGCTGTTCTTGCGCTGGGAGCCGAGCCTTTGGCCAGCGGCGACCGGGCCTGCTTCGAGTGGCTGATGGTGGGCGAGCGCGACGGTCAGACGCGGGAGGTCAGGGGCGTCTCGGTGATGCTGATCGAGGACGGCCGGATCGTGCGCCAGACGGACTATCCTCATCCCACGGCACCGGACACCGAGGGTCGCGTTGCCACGACCGCGCGGGCCGCCCCTGCGCCCGTTGAAGACAACGTAGCCTGGGGCGAATAACCTCGGTCTTCCTCCAAGCCGTGGAGACGTGGCCTCCACGGGCATCTCGGATCCCCCTCCGCAAACCGGGCTAGGACGCCCGTTTCTCTTTCGAGCCGTGTCTCATCCCCACAGCCAGCGCAGCGACCGTGTGTTGGCGTTGCCGGGACAGCAGGGACGCGGGGCGGTTGCCGTTGCCTCCGGCGAGCGTCCTGGGCGCGATTGGTGTGCGATGACTATCCCACTCGAAGAAAGCTCTCAAACAATGCGGGACGGGGCTGCGGCAAGCGGTGGCCGTCTACCGGCATACTTTCCTGCGTGCCGGCGGGCCAGCTTAGGACCGTAGGCTGCGGGCTTCCCTTCCGACGTTCTCCGGACGGCGGGCACTTCTGCACGACGGGGGCTACCGCGGAGGGCGTGCGCCGATTAGAATGGGCAAAGCCGGCCGGCGGAAGGCCCTGGCGTTGAAGGAGGAGGTTGATCATGCGGTCTTGGCTCTGGGCAGCAGTGCTCATCGTACTTGCGATGGCCGTTGGAACGGCCTGCGGCGGCGGCGGCGACGGCGGGGCGGAGGCCACGCCCGACCGTCCCACGCTGGAGGCCATGCTCCGCAACGTCACCCTCAAGGTCGAAGACCTGCCGGGCAACTTCAACCTGTCCCAGGAAACGTTCTTTGACAACGAACAGGCCGCCGTCCTCGACCCTGAAGGCCCGACCAAAGGTAAAGAGCGCCTAGACGGCTGGCAGCGGCTGCTGGGCTACGAAGTGAGGTTCATGGTCACCGATCCCGTGGGCGCGTTCCAAAGCGGCGGCATAGCTACTATCACCAGCAACATCAGCATCTTCGCCGATGAACAGGGGGCAACAGAGGCGCTGCAGTGGGGCCGCGATCTGCTGTCCGACCCCGCTCAGGCCGCCAGCTTCATCCCCGGCGTCAGTCAGCTCGAAGGGGGGCCGATATCCTTCCCCACCATCGGCGATGAGACGATAGCCTCCGACTTTACGGGTATGTTCAGGGCAGAGGAGTTCCAGATCACCGTGCCCTTTAAGGCCCGGGTCGTGGTCATTCGTCATGGCCGCGGCGAGGCGCACATTTCCGTGGCCGCCATCGGTGGCGCCGAGCCCGGGCCGGAGGTGGAGCAACTCGCCCGCCTTGTGGACGAGCGGTTAGGTCAGGCCCTCGACTAGGGCGCCGCTATTCGTGGCGCAAAGCTTCGATGGGGTTGAGGCGGGAGGCGCGGAAGGCCGGATAGAGCCCGAAGAAGATGCCGATGGCGGCGGAGACCCCGAAAGCCAGGATCACCGCCAGGGGCGAGATGACGGTCTGGACGTCCTGGCTGGCAACGGTCTGGCCGTTGGCTAGTTTGGCCAGTGTGATTCCCAGCGCCACGCCGATGCCACCGCCCAGCATCGTCACGGTCAAGGCCTCCACCAAGAACTGCATCATGATGTCTCGACGCGTCGCCCCCACTGCCTTGCGAATGCCGATCTCCCGCGTCCGCTCCGTGACCGAGACCAGCATGATGTTCATGATACCGATGCCGCCCACCAGGAGAGAGATGCCGGCGATGCTGCCCAGCAGAATCGTGAGGGTTTCGGACACGTCGGTGGCGGTGGTGATGAGGTCTTCCTGGCTTCGGATCGTGAAGTCGTCCGTCTTCACCTTGTGGCGTTCACGCAAGAGCTCGGCGATCTCCTTTTCGGCCCGATCGAACTGACCGCTATCCTTCACCTTGACCGTGATCTGCATCACGTTGCTAAGGCCCTGCGGGTTCCTCAAGAAGGGGATGCGGGCCTGCATGGTTGGCAGAGGGATGAACACCCAGTCGTCCTCATCGCTGGTGGCGCTGGCGCCCCTCGCCTCCATAACGCCGATCACCCGGAAGGTAAAGTTGATGAAGCCACCGGGGCCCACCGCCAGCCGGATCGTCCTGCCGATAGGGTTGCTATCGCCGAACAGGTCTGTGGCCGCCCGGCTGCCAAGTACCGCCACCAGCCCCTTGCGTGTCACGTCGTCTTCGGTTATGAACAGACCCTCAGCCGCGTAGAAATCACGCACGAACTGGTAATCGGGGGTGGTGCCGGTGATGTTGGTGCGCGTGTTGCGAGAGCCGGCGATGACCTGAGCGTCGAAAGTGACCTGGGGCGCCACTCCTTCGACGTACGGAAAGCGCTCTGGGTCGTTCATGGCGTAGGCGTCGGTGTCCATCAGCGTAAGGGTCTGGCCCTCGGCGACTGCTCGGCCGGCGTCGGAGGTGTCTACGTTCCCGGGCCGGATGAACAACAGATTGCTGCCCAGGCCGCGGATTCGCTCCGTCACCCCCTTCTGGGCCCCCTGCCCCACGGCCATGAGGGTGATGACGGCGCTGACACCGATGATGATGCCCAGCATGGTCAGCGACGAACGCATGGTGTTGGCCGCCAGGGCGATGAAGGCGGTGCGGATGGTATTCAAGAGGCTCATGTTGCCCGCTCCGCATTGGGCTGCGCCGGGCGCTCGTTGGGCGTGTCGCAGATGATGGCGCCGTCTTGTAACTCCACCACCCGGTGGGCGTAGGCCGCGACGTCCCGCTCGTGGGTGACCAGGACGACGGTCATGCCGCGTTCAGCGTTCAGGCGATGGAAGATGCCCATGATCTCGTAGCCGGTGGCCGTGTCCAGGGCGCCGGTGGGCTCGTCGGCGAGGATGAGCGAGGGGTCGACCACCAGAGCGCGGGCGATGGCGACCCGCTGTTGTTCGCCACCCGAAAGCTGAGTGGGGCGGTGGCTGATGCGACTGCCCAGGCCCACCTCTGCCAAAGCCTGGATTGCCATCTGGCGGCGGTTATCGGCGCGCCGGTAGAGGAGAGGCAACTCCACCTGCTCGACGGCCGGGATGCGCGACAGCAGGTTGAAGCTCTGGAAAACGAACCCGACCTTGTGATTGCGGATGGCGGCCAGGCGTTCCTCTCCCAGGGTGCTCACGTCCAGTCCTTCGAACTCGTAGACACCGCCGCTGGGCGGGTCCAGACACCCCAGGATATTCATCAGGGTAGACTTGCCGGAGCCGGAGTGGCCCATGATCGCCAGGAACTCGCCCTGCTGGATATGGAGGTCGATGCCCCGCAGCGCCGGGACCAGGACATCCCCTGCCCGGTAGACCTTGGTGATTCCCCTGAGCCTGATCATGGCCGTAGTGGCGGTCTTTAGCGGATGCCGCCGGGGATATCCTCCTCGCTCTCCGGCGTCGGCGTTTCTCCGGCTGCTCTGGCCGCTCCGGGCAGAATCACCAGGTCGCCGGCCTGGAGGCCGCTGGTAACCTCCGAGTTGGTCGCGTCGCTACTGCCGGTGCGAATGACCCTCGTTTCCGGCTTACCATCGACCAGTACATCGACTACCTGATCGTTTCCTCGACGCCGGACGGCTTGGTTGGGTACTACCAGGACGTTCGCCTTCTCCGCTGTGGTGATGACAGCCGCTCCGTTCATGCCCGGCGCTAGCTGGAAGGCCTGGCCGCTATCGTTTTGGCGGGTGATGTCGGCCAGGGCGGTGTAGGTAACGACCCCTTGTGATGTCTCGGGGGCCAGGCCGATGGAGGTGACCTTGATGGGATAGGCTGTGTCCTGGATTGCGTCGAAGATGATGAGCCCGGGCTGCCCCACTTTGATTGCCGGCAGATCGGTCTCGCCCAGAGTGAGCTTGACCCGCAGGGCGTTGGGAGTGAGGATCGTGATGGCGGGCACGCTGGGGCTGACCACATCGCCGACGTGGATGGCGACGGCGGCCGCCGTGCCGCCGAAGGGGGCGGTCAGCGTGGCGTCATCTACGGCCTTTCGCGCCCTCTCCACCGCCAGTTCGGCCAGCTTCACCTGTTGCCTCTGCAGGTCGATGTCCTCTGCGTCGGCGCCGGCGAGCAGGTCGCTGCGAGCGGCGATGGCCGCGTTCAATGTCGCCTGCGCGCTGTCAACAGCCCCCTGGGCGTTGGCTATGTCCGAATCGGTGGCGCCCTGGACGAGGTCGTCCTGGGCTAGCTGCGCCGCGGTTAGGGCCTGTTCGGCAGCCGTAACCGCTGCTTGCGCCGCGGACATCTCGGACGGATCGGGGGGCGACTTAAGGTCGTCCAGGGCTTCCTGAGCTGCGGTTAGAGCTGACTCAGCGGGGTTGACCCCGGCCTTCGCCTGGTCGAGCGCGTCGATGGCGCTCTCGTATCCGGCATTGGCGTTGATGAGAGCGGTCGTAGCCGCGACGAGGGCCGGTTCGGCTTGCGGGTCGGCGTCGGGTGCCATCGAGCTGCTTAGCGTGCGGACGTCCGAGTCGTTCAAGGGGATGACGAAGTCGTCGCAGATGACCAGGATGTGCTCATCGGTGTTGCAGTAGACGGTGGCAGCGCCCTGGAGGGACGCCTTGGCTGCGTCCACGCCGGCGAACGCCGTCTGTTCCGCTGCCTGGGCGGACGTCAGGCCGGCGCTGGCGGTGTCTACGCCGGACTGGGCGCGCGCGATCTCCGCCTCCGACGGGCCTTCCTCCAGCCGTCGCAGGTTGTCCTGGGCTGTCGCCAGCGCCGACTGGGCGCTCTTCACCGCCTGATCGGCGACGGCCAGATTAGCCTCGCTGGCGCCGTCCAGCAGGTCCTGCTGGTCGTTCAGGGCCTTGTTCAGAGCGGCCTGGGCGGCGGCCACGGCCTTGTCTGCATTGGCGACGTCGGCGGCGGAGGCCCCGTTCAACACCTGCTGGAGGCGGATGCGTGCGGAGGCGAGATTCGCCTCGGCGCTGGCCAGGGCGTTCTCGAGGTCGTCGACCTCCAGGCTGGCCAGCCGCTGGCCCGCCTTCACTTCATCGCCCAGGGCAACATCCACCGATTCCACCCTGCCGTTGACGCCGAAGCTGAGCGCCGCATTGTCCGTGGATTCGGCCACGGCGGACATCGTCACCGTCGTGCGGATAGTCGCCATGGCTATCCTCTGAGTGTTGAAGGCGCTGGCCTGCGAACCGTCGCCGCCAAACCAGGCGCCGTAGGCGAGAAACCCGCCGGCTCCGATGGCTACCAGGGCAAGGAGGATGATGGCAATCCGCGTTCGCCAGCGGCTGCGGCCGATGGTCTGGATGTCGACCGTGGCTGTTGCCGCTCGTTCTCTGCCGCCGCCGAACCAGGCGCCGTAAACGAGAAGGCCGGCGACTCCGGCCGTTGCCAGCACCAGAAGTGCAATGACAAAGCGCGCCCGCCAGCGGCTGTGGCCGATGGTCTCGATATCCACGCTGCCCATGGCCGTTTCCTTCCGTCGCGCTATAGGTTCAGGATGAGTAGATAATGGCCTGTAAAGCAGCGAGTGTCAAACCCAGGCGTCGAGGCAAAACAGGCGCGCTGTGGCGCAAAGGCGTGCTGTGAGCGGGGCGACGAAACGCGTCGCCGGACGGTGCGGCCTAGTCCGCTCCGAGTTCCTCCTGCAGGCGCACTTCAGGCAGGCCGGCACTGAACTCGGGGCTCAGGAAATAGGCGGCGGATTCGTCGCCCTTGAGGTAGTAGTCGAAGAAGGCCGTGGCGAACAGGTCTAAGAGTTCGTGCTGGCGGTCCTCGGTCAGCGCTGGGCTTGTCGGTAGGTCGGCTGGGGCGGTGGCAACACAGCTCGCCAAGTCCGCCCCGGTGGCGGCGACAATGCGGCGGTTCTCATCCATGAACCCCGGTAACGTCTGCAGGCTGGGCAGAAATGAGTCCTCCACATCGAGATCAGCGAAGCGGATGTGGTTGCCGCCGAGGAGAGCCAGCAGATACTTGGGTGGAGGCGCCATATCGTAGGCGGCTTGCACGCTCGGCCAGGCGACGACAGCGTCGGCGGTGCCGCCCATAACCAGCATCGGTAACGCGGGCGAGTCGTAGGTGTCCGCGCCCACCAGGCAGGTGGGCCCGGCGATGGGCAGCGCTGCCTTGACCCGTTCGTCGCGCAGCGGGCCGTAGCTGGCCAGCACCGTGGTCAGACCGCCCAGAGAGTGACCGGTGAGGCCGATGGCGTCCTCGTCGATGGCGCCTTGCAGGAGCGGCAGAGTGAGGATGCTATCGATGATGAAGGACACGTCGGCGGGCTGGTTCAGCACGTCGCTCAGACGGGGCCCGCCCGGGGCGTTCAGGTTGGTCAGCGGATAGTCAGTGGAGATGACGACATAGCCGTGGCTGGCCAGGTGGGTGGTGTAGCTGGCGGCATAGCGGCGGCTTCCGAGGATGCCGTGGCTGTACACCAGCAGGGGATAGGGGGCGCCCGTCCGGTCCAGGGGCGCGTCCTTTATCTCCATCCTGGCCTTGGCGCCCTGGGCTGGGTACCAGACCTCGGTCACCAGGGTGCGGCTACCAGCGCCGGGGTAGCTGCCGTTGGCGTCTGTGGAACGCGATTTGTCGACCAGAGTCAGCGTAGTGACGCCGACGGCGTAGGGCCCGCGGTCGGTCAGCGCCTCCGCCGAGGTGGCCGCAGGCGGTGTGGCGGTGAGGGTCGCTGGCGGGCCGGCGGTCGGGCTGGCAATCAGAGCCGCCGTGGGGCTGGCGTTCTCGCTGTCGCCGCAACCCACGACGGCGAGCGCAAGCAGAGCAACCGCCGCTGCCAGTAAGAGCTTGGCCTTCCAG
>Ga0315288_10000141_pt1 | contig 79986 bp, 51 predicted proteins | sample YL17G11_20_MG_FD_203454 | JGI IMG/M metagenome (GOLD analysis project Ga0315288, IMG submission 203454) | Sediment microbial communities from Yellowstone Lake, YNP, Wyoming, USA - YL17G11_20 | ecosystem: Environmental > Aquatic > Freshwater > Lake > Sediment | place: USA: Wyoming | collected... | reverse complement strand
CCGGGGGTGATCCTGAAGGGGATCTTCCTGGTATTCACGGGTTTCATGGAACAAGTCAAGCTGTGGTTCAGGAGAGCGAGTGGGTACGAGGATATCGTTTACCAGCCTCCCAGTCGCAGGGTGGAGTACAGGATTCCTCGGTCAGGGTGAGATGGACTGCACGGGAGCACATTCCAGGACGGGCGATCCCCAAGGGGCCTAAGTGCCAAGTCTCACCGTGGAGGACCCACCCCAACTCCTAGTGCAAAGCTTATTTCCTGTACGGTGCATATCCAAGCGAGCTCGTCCAACGCCTCGATACCAGCGCCCAGTCGGCACAAGCTCTGCATATGTTACTGTATATTCCGGTGAAACCGGCCACCTGTTCCGGTTCAAACCGGCCACCGATCGGAGCGAAGCGACGCTGGATGGTCATTATACTTCCTTGTGGCCGGAATGAGTCAAGGGGGAGTGACCTGCCCCCGCTCAATGTACCACCTCTGAAGTGAGTTTTTCAAGCATTTTGGTCTCTGGAGCTGGAGGTCTGTATCCCAGAGAGCTGTGAGGCCGATGTTGGTTATATTTGCGCCTCCAGTCTTCTATCACTACCCCGGCCTCCAAAAGTGTGTCGAAGATCTCCCCATTCAATAATTTATCCCTCAACTTCCCGAAGAACGTCCGGTCGCCACGCAACTCCGGCCAGGGACGCACAGATCGCACACGACGTTGGCGGGGCTGATTTTGACTTCGGCGTAGTCGATACCGCTTCCGGGGGGATCGAGAAAGATCTCCACCACCTCTTCTTCCCAGATAGCTTCGTCTCGTGACAATAGGCGCGATTAGCGACCCGGCCCACGTGGACCGCTTCCTTTGGTGAACATAACGGGCGTCAGACGGTGATCCCCGCCTCGTTGCCGCTGGAATACGGACGCGGACACAGGACACAGACGCGCGCCTTCTTGAGTGTTGCAACAGACCTCTTCATCCCGAAGCGGACGTTCGTCCGAGATGGATTTGGAACGCCGGACCGGGTCAGTTACCGCGGAGAGGGCCCCGTCGGTAGTAAACACGGAAGTCGAAATTGGGCTCGCCGATCAAGACCTCGTTCCAGACGATGTGCGCCACCGAATCGCGGTCGATGAAGATCTCAGGCTGGTGCGAGGGCATGGGTGTTCCGGAGACATTCTCCACTTTCTGCCATGTCTTGCCTCCGTTAGGGCTGCGCCGGCCGTACACCTCAAAATTGCCGGAGGACCCGTCCTGCCAGGCAACGACGATGTTCTTGCTGTTGCGATCGGCGGCGATGGAGCACCAAGCGTGAGGGTTGTAGTCGGATTTGCCATTTCCCATACCTATCACCTCCGGATCGGTCCAAGTTCCGCCACCATTCGCGCCGCGCCGATAGACGAACTCGAAGTGCCCGGGCTCGGGCTCACGGGCCAAGATCACATGCACTGTGTCATTGCCATCAATCGAGACGCCGCTCTCATTGCCCCAACCAAGCCATGTTCTTGTCCAAGTGACACCGCCGTCGGTGCTCTTATGCATGTACAGGCCTGCTGGCTCCTCGAGGCTAGGCCGGTAGCTCCAGAAGCCGTAGATGGCGCCTGTGGAGTCGACGGCGGAATGGAGCGTCCAGCCCCAGTAACCCGTGCTAACGACCAGGTGCGGAGCACTCCAGCTTTCACCATAGTCGGTGCTGATCAGGTGGTAGTATTCATTGGTCGTGCAGCCCGGCAGGGGAGGGTCGCTCCAATTTTGGAGGTTGCACTGGTCCTGCCAAAAAACGTGCACACGATCGATCGCATCGACCTCGATCTTCGGCCAGGCAGTGTGTTTAGCGGTGTTGGTGATCTTGACTGGCGTGGTCCAGCTGACACCGCCGTTCACGCTCTTCGTGAAATACAGCTGGTAGATGTCGGCACCGGTGGGCATGAACTCGACGACGGCGTAAAGCACGCCGGAGGAGTCGATGGCGATATCAGGATTGCCGGGCCGGCCGTTCTGCGGTCCGAGAAAGACAGGCTCCGACCAGGTAGATCCGTTGTCCGGGCTGCGGCTGAAATTCAAGCCCGCCCAGACAAGGTAGACGTGCCCCGCAGAATCGAAGACCATGTCCAGGTTGTTCCATCCCCTTCCAATCTCCACGGTGGGATTCCAGCGTTGAGCGCTGACAGCGCCACACAGACAAAGTACGAGCACAACGACGCGCAAAATTGCGGATTTCATTGAATCCTCCTAAATTGATAGATAGGAAAATGCTTTTCTTCTATATCCCCGATCAGCCGTTCCAGGGCCAGGAACAGCCGGATCAAACTGACCTGCCCCCGCTCAATATACCACCTCTAGAGTGAGATTTTCAAGCCTTCTGGTCTCTGGGGCTGGAGGTCTGTATCCTAGAGAGCTGTGAGGCCGATGTTGGTTATATTTGCGCCTCCAGTCTTCTATCACCACCCTGGCCTCCAAGAGCGTGTCAAAGATCTCCCCATTCAATAACTCATCCCTCATCTTCCCGATAAAAGACTCCACGTATCCATTCTCCCAGGGACTGCCAGGTTCGATGAATAACGTCCCGACTTTGAGTCGCCCCAGCCACTTCCGCACGGCCTTGGCCGTGAACTCAGGTCCATTGTCAGACCTGATATGCTCCGGCGCGCCGCGATGAATAAATAGGTTATATAAGCGGTCAAGGACACCCTGCGAGCTGATCTGACGATCCACATAAAGAGATAAACACTCGCGCGTGTATTCATCCAAGATGGCCAAGATCCGGAGCGGTCTTCCATCCGTCGTCCTCGCCAGGGCGAAATCATAGCTCCAGACATGATTCTTCTTCATGGGGCGGAGCCGGAAGCACGATCCATCGTTGAGCCATAGCCGGCTCCGTTTGGGCTGTCTCCTCGGCACTTTCAGTCCCTCCCGTCTCCATATCCTCTCCACCCGCTTGTGATTTACCTCCCAACCCTCATCTCGCAGTAAAGCCGTAATCCGACGATAACCGTAACGGCCGTACTGACAGGCCAAGGCGATGATGCGATCCACCAATCTCTCCTCATCGTCCGGGATCTTGAGGATATGCCGTTGGGTCGAACGGGCCTGGCCCAACACCTGGCAGGCCCGCCGCTCCGATATTGCCAGCTGTTCACAGACATGATGAACTGCCCGGCTTCTTTTCGCCGGGCTCAGAAGTTTCCCCGGAGGCTCTCCTTCAGGATGGCGTTGGCCAAGGACAAGTCGGCCACGAGCTTCTTCAGTCTCCCGTTCTCAGTCTCCAGCTCCTTCAACCGCCGGGCTTGATCGACTCTCATCCCGCCGTACTCTTTCCTCCAGCGATAATAAGTCTGTTCGGAGACGCCGAGTTTCCGAATGGCTTCTCCGATGTTCGTGCCCTGGCCGAGAAGAACCTCGGCCTCACGCAGCTTGCCGATGATTTGTTCCGGAGTGAATCGTATCCTGCCCATTGAGGCTCCTTTCTTCCACGTTTTTTCTCATTATACCTGTGGATCGGTTTAAGGGGGGCAGATCACCCCAGGATAAGATCCGTGAGGGAGCTTCAGAAAGGATCTTCTAATCCTTTTCGGAAACCCGCGGGAAAAGCTCCTGGACTGTGAGCGAAACTGGAAGGCCAGCCTTGACCAGAGCTGCTTATTCCTCGCTACTTTCTGGGACGAGCATCCATATGCGCTTGAGGGGCAGTTCAGCTTGAATCTCAGCTGGTAGTCGGTCATACGTTCGGTAAATCGCTTCTACAAGTTCGCGGCTCTCCCACAGACGGACGGAGAAATGACTTTGTCGGGCTTCCTGTTGAACAATCTTGTTATAGCCGCCCCAACAGAGAAGTAGGCCTTGTCGGGCCGCAAACGTTTGCATCGAACCCTGGAGTGTACGGAGGACGGTGACGTCAGCCGGACTGTTCTGCGACTTCACTTGTACGCACAACCGAGGTTCGTCGAGGCCCAACGGCCCACGGCCGGCCAGGATATCGACACCGCCATCAGCGCCGGGCGGGGAGATTCTTGTCACCCATCCATCCACCTGTAATACTGCGTTCACCAGTCTGGCCAACTCATGACCGGCAAATCGACCTTGGATGTGGGCCACGATCTGATCATGAGCCAATTGAGAGAGATTAACCATTTCCGCTGCGCCCTCCTCCGTTACCGAGGCGGGAACCTGTTTCAGGTGCTTTTCAGCTGGAACCCTTGATCCTGGGTCGGGCTTCCCAGCAAGTACCGCGGCAACTCGACGTTCAGCATCATTACGTGTGATATTGCAGACGGTCATGAAAGCGCCAAAGGAGTAAAGGAGGTCCTGCCCGAAAGTGCTACGAGGTACGTCTGGACGAATCCACTGTACCGGCCTGGTATGGCGGTAAGTTCCGCTAATCTGTTGATATTTATAAGGGCCAGCCACCCTTCCTAGAGCCACTTGAGAGGTCAGCTTCCGAGGCAAAACCACCGTGTCCCCTTCTTTCATACCCAGAGTAAATGTCCAAAGTTGTCCTGCGTAGTTGCTGGCAGCTCTTGGTTTCAGGTCTGGGCGTTCGCTGGAGACAAGCTTGACCATGCCTTCATAATCATTTGCCCGGTCCAACGCACCATATTCCTTGAAGCCAATGATCGCCAAACCTTGTTCCAGAGCGTAATCCTCATCTTCGCCGTTTGCTCCAGCTCGAACAAGAAATACCTTTGTATGTTCTTCGGTCATTTTTCTTCCCTCGTATTGATGACCACCCTGCGCATAATATACCACCCCTAAAGTGAGATTTTCAAGCAAGGAGCCTCAGATAGACGCTAGGGAGGCGTGGGAATCTCTGTAACCCAATTGTGAGTATTACCTTGACATCTATAGGGATTGCGATGTAAATTTTTTACATAGCGGCAGAATGGGGGTTAACATGAACGAACTTCTTAGTAAACTTTCCTCATACAATTTATTCAATTATTTTTTCCCGGGCGTTATCTTCGCATTCCTTGCAGACGGGGTTACCAACTATTCATTCATTCAGCCGAATATCGTTATAGGGTTTTTCCTGTACTACTTCATAGGACTTGTTGTGAGCAGATTCGGCTCGCTGGTAATTGAACCTGTGCTCCGCAAGGTCTCATTCATAATGCACGAAGATTATGAAGATTTCGTTGGCGCTTGTAAGAAGGATGAAAAATTAGAGATCCTTTTGGAGGTCAACAATACGTATAGGACACTATGTTCATTGTTCTTTCTCTTGCCTCTTCTGAAACTTTACGAATTTATTGAACACATTATTCCATTTCTAAGGGGGTGGCGGATAGTACTTATTATAGTGTCCCTTTTTCTGGTTTTTCTGTTCTCATTTAGAAAACAGACTGGCTACATTATAAAAAGAATCAAGGCCAACGGATGCTAATATGAGCATAGTAAGATCATTATCAGTTGGCGATGGGGATATGTTCTATATAAAACATAACACGGATAACTTTACCATTATTGACTGCTGTATGCAGGATGAAGACAGAGAAACAATTGTAAAATTACTTAAATTTGAGTCCAAAGACAAAGGAATTGTCCGGTTCATTTCAACTCATCCTGACGATGATCATATTAAAGGCCTCGCTTATCTGAATAGCAAGATGCAATTGCTCAACTTCTACTGTGTCAAGAATGAAGCAACGAAGCCGGATGAGACCGAAGATTTTGATGAGTATTGCGCCCTAAGAGATGATGAAAAAAAGGCTTTCTATCTTTATCGAGGGTGCTCTAGACGATGGATGAATCTGGACTCTGAAGAACGGAAGAATGCCGGAATCGATATTCTCTGGCCGATAATAGATAATAATCATTTTAAAGAAGAGCTCAATAATGCAAAAGCGGGAATGAATCCGAACAATATTTGTCCCATAATAAAGTATGCTCTGAAGGATGGTGTCACTATATTATGGATGGGCGATCTTATGGAAGAGTTTATGGATAAGATAAAAAGTAAAATCAATATGGACGCCGCCGATATACTCTTCGCAGCTCACCATGGTAGGGACAAGATTCCGGATAAGTGGCTGGAGGAAATGAATCCAAAGATTGTAATAATTGGGGAAGCGCCATCTGAGGACTTGAATTATTATCAGGGCTACAACACCATTACTCAAAATTCGGCAGGTCATATTATTCTCGAGGGTCTTCCTGGGAAAACGCACATCTATGTGTCAAATCGAAGGTACTCCGTTGACTTTTTAATAGATGAAAATATCCCCAACACTTACGGGAAGTATATCGGCACTTTATTAATCTAGGCCTTAGAATAATTGGTTATTCAGTGACAATTGACCTATGAAAAGTGCCAGGGAGGGGGGACTGACCCGCAGGGCAGTAAGCGTATGTGGTAAAAATCCGATAGCGGGAATAGGGGAAAATCGTAGCAATCGGGGAGCGGCCGATGGGGTAACGACTCTCCCACCCCAGTTCCGACGAAGGTTGACCCCATCCCAATCAGGGATCCCTGAGTTCGGGCCTAAGATCTCCATGACTTCCCATGGGCACGTGCACCTCTACGTAGAACCCGCTCAACTGTACATTACCCGCGTGAAACGCAAACGGACGAAACGGCCCAAGGCAATCCAAATTCTAAAAAGCTGTGACAAAGTGTGCCAGAAAATATCGAAAACTATAGAAAAGTATCTATATCCACCGAAATCCAGAAGGCTTTAAGACGGGATCCTCAACAGGGAAAATCAATTATTTTCTGCGCATTAGCTTTTTCCGCTGCTTCCTACATACACTAGAAGTCAGAGGTTCGAGTCCTCTATCGCCCATTTTCTGCAGGCTAGCCCCGCCAACTCCTTCCTGCCACTGTGTCACCTTGTGTGTCACCTATTTGCATCCAACAATGCAAATAATGCAAACAATGCAGACAGCACAACACTCCCCTATTTTCCCGTAAAGCCCTCATATTTCAGTAAGTTGCTGGCAAATATGAGCTTAATGTAATAAGCTCACTTATTCTTCCTGGAGGATTTTAAGTCCCTTGCGTCTACCACTTCCGCCACCCCGGCGCTATCGAGATGAAAGGCGGATTTCCGAGCCGGATTATATCACAACGCAAAATTCATCAACAAGTTACAGGATCCGGGTGACGACTATTTCTTCTTCAACGTCCCTTGGGCATAAACCTTGAATTCTTCGCCCGGAGACGCTATCAAGAAGTTATTTTTCAGCGTCCCAGCCGCGCTCACCTCATATACCAAGCGGAAGCGCGGCCCCTTTTGCGCCGGATCGGTCTCGAAGACCACCGCACTCGGATTGGGAGGCGGCGATACCTTGTAGTTGATGACATGATCCTCATTGTCAAAATAAATCGCTCGCAAGACGGACTCGCCGGACGATGTATAGATGATCATCAGATCTTCATGGGATAGGCCCATTTTATCGCCCGGCTTGGGCGGATACTTGGCCCAATTCTTCCGCACGAGAATCCTCTTATCGAGATCAAAAGCAAAGGAAGTGCCGCCCACGGCTTCGCCGGGCGTTCCGGTGCCCACCCCTTCCCACTCGCCGAGAAGAAAATTCAACGGAGCCCAGGGATCCTGCGGTTTCGAAGCTTGAGCGAACATGCGCCCACCCGCCAGCAACGCGACAAACACTAAGACAAAAAAACGTTTCATGGCTCCTCCCGAAATCATGGGTATTTTCCGGATACGGCCGGGATTCTTATCCTGCATGGTGATGACGAACCTCTACGCCAAGTTTATTAAGAATAATGCGCCGGCAGCATATTCTTGTCAATGAGGATATTTTCAGAGTCTGAAATCCGAAAAGGGTTGGATCATCCGAGAACAAGCTGACAAAAATGTCCCGCTACAGTCGAATGGATTGACTCGGGTCAAACGGTCTCGGGTTCCCGGCTAGTTGGACCCGAGGGCCTCTCCCGGAAACTCGTAAAACCTGAATTCGAATTGTCTCAGGATAATCCCCTTCTGCTTGCAGAATTCCGTCAGCACTTTTATCCTGTCATTTTTGATCTTCGGTGTGGAAACGATGATTTCGGAAACTTCGCTTTTTCCCACGATTTTTTCCAGATCCTCATAGGAACCAAGGATCGGGCACCCTTGAAGGGAGGTTCCCTTCTTCTTGGCGTCATCATCAATGAACCCGACCGGCTTGAAAGCGTAGGTGCCGTTATGCCGGATCTCTTTGAGCAGCGTGGAGCCTCTGTAGCCGGCACCGTAGATAAGGATCTTTTGGTTCCGGTAAGAAGCGTTCTTGTTATAAAAGCTGCTGATAACCCTATAGGAAAACCTGGAACTCATGATCAGGGTCAGCAGCAAGTAAAAATCCGTGAGATAGAAAACGATCCCGCCGAAGGCCTTGGCTCCGAATAGGAATTCCAGCCACAAGACCGTTCCGAAGCAGGAAAGTAAAACGGCTTTGAGGATCTTCATGACATCTTCCAGGCTGGCGTAGGCCCAGGAGCTCTTGTAGATCCCGGAAATCTGGAAAAGCATGATTTTGAACAGGAGAACAAACGGAAGCGTTTTGATGAATAATCCTTTCTGCTCTCCGCCGAAGGCATGAAAAACCAGCAGAAAGCTCAGGTAAAAGGACAGGCAAATGGCGCAGAAATCAAAAAAGCCATGGAACACCCGCTTGTTGAAAACGGGGATATCGAAAAGAGGCAGCAGCAATCCGTTCTCGAGGATCTTGAATTCCTGGTATTTGAGGCTTCTCACTCCGATAAGGAATACAAGAAGAATGGCCACCAGGAAGGCGACCGCGCTCAGGTTGATGACGGCTGTGCTCAACAAGGCCATGGCACAGAGAAAGCCGCATAATCCGTAAAGGATGATGACGGTATTTCGATGGGAGAAGCCGAGCTTCAGGATGCGATGATGGACGTGGTCCTTGTCCGCCTCGAACATGGAGAACCCTTTGAAGAAAAGGACCTTCAACTTGCCGTTCCTGCTGGGAAAGTCCACCATATTGATGGACTTCAGAAACCTCCGGATCATGGAGAGAAGAGTATCCATGATCGGCAGTCCCAGCGCCAGGATGGGCGCCAGAACGGCCACCAGGGTCGCCTCCTTCGATGAACCCTGGACGGATAGAGAGGCGAGCATGAACCCTAGGTACAGGCTGCCCGAGTCGCCCAGGAATATTTTCGCGGGATAGAAATTGTACCGGAGGAAGCCCAGGATACTCCCGGCCAGGATGAGCGTGACCAGGGCCACGCCGATGTTCTGTTGAAAAAAGGAAACGGCGAAGATGGTCGCGCAAACGATCACCGAAGTCCCCGCGGCCAGCCCGTCCAGCCCATCCACCAGGTTCAAGGCGTTCGTGATGCCCACCAGCCAGATAATCGTGATGGGGATTGAAAAGAGTCCTAGCTGAATCACCTTGCCGCTGAAAGGGCTCGCGATGCTATGGATATCGAAGCCGAAGGCGACCATCAGAAGACCGATCAGAACCTGGCCAAGAAATTTGACCTTCGGCTCGAGCTGTTTGATGTCGTCATAGATGCCCAGGGCCAGGATAAGAATTTGCGAGACAAAAATTTCCACCCACCGGTCCTTCAGGTACCCCGCGAGATGTTCATTTCCGAGAAGCACGCCCATCATGAGTGTCAGGTTGAAGGCCAGGAAGATGGGAACTCCTCCGAGGAGCGGGATCGGCTTGGAATGAACTTTCCTTGACGAGGGGAAATCCAGGATTTTCTTTTTAAGGGCCAGGAAGCGAACGAGCGGCGTTATGGCCAGAGAAATTCCGGCGGAAACGAGCAAGAGAATCGGATATTTGATCATGGGGAAGAAATAACTCCCTTATCTTCGCGGCAAAACACGCGCCGCCTCACTCCGACCTCAATTTTGCCTAGCGCAATCATCATGTCTGCATAACCTCATTCGCAGCGGAGTCTGGCCACCGCCCAGCGAATCCATCCTATCTTTCTCCGAATGCGGGGACAATTCCTCCTGGGGATGATTCGAGGGGTGAATTTTGACAGGGATTCCTCCCCCCTAAAGGGGAGGGACGGGGATGGTTTTCCTGAGCGACAGAGATCGAATGGCGGAAGCGAAAGAGGGGGACGGTTTTACGGGAGGGGAGGGCCGGCGGCGCCTATTTTATCGCCGAACGCATGGCTTTGACCGTATCGTTCAGGCCTTTCTGCAGTATGCCGAAATCCCACCCGACGCTGATCAGCCGATAGCCCGCCTCAATTTTGGCTTTGATATCCTCCGGGGCGGCATCGACGGCCGCGATCACTCCGCGCTCCCGGCACATTTGCAGGATGCGCTTTGCGTCGGCATCGGGTATGTGCACGGTTTCGATGGCGCTGACTCCGGGCGTATTTATGATCTCCCGCGCATGGCGCACGCCTTCTTCGGTTTCGATCATGGCTATCACCATCAATTCCCCCTTGGGATTAAGCGGCCACCCGTCGCGGCGGTCTTTCGGGATGTTGAGTCCGGCCATGGCGGATGTTTCCGCGCCCCGCACGGCCGAGACAGCTCGCTCCAGGTCGGCGCGGCTCTCGACCATGGGAATCCATACGCCCATGGCGGGCCCGACCTTGAGCGACTCCGCAATCTCATAGCGAGGGTCCCAGGTCGCCCTGTTGGCCAGCTTCACCAGAACAACGGGCGCGATCCTCGGCTCCGTCCGATAGCGGATGCTGAAGTCTTGTACTTCAAGCAGGAACCGGTGCAGCGCGGTGAAGTCGTAGATATCATGCTCGACGTCGGCCACAATGTAGTCGACATCGCTCGTCGCAAGAACCTTGGCGATTCGAGGGGCGGCGAGCGCACCGGTCCAGACTCCGATCGCCGGCTTCCCCGCCTCCAGGAGTGCGATAAGCCGATTCGCCCGTTCCTCGGCATCCGCGCCTCTCGGCAGCCAAAACGCCAAGAACCCGGTAAGCAGGAAACCCAGAATCCTTTTTTCACGGATCGTCATGTCAACGCCTCCTTTTGCGCCATTTAAAGCCTTGGCTAGATGGCCGGGAATGAAGCTTTTTTGGTTTGCGCAGATGAATTATATGGAGATTAGCGGTCTTAAGCAATCCTCATCAGGCTTCTTCTTTGACATCTCCTTCCGGATGTGCTAATTTTTGAGCCGGCGAGTTCGGAATCATACCCGCGGATCATTGAGAAGGACGGTTTTTTGGGAATCTTGAAAATTCTCGTTCTCTCATGCATAGATAATTCTTCGCCGGAGGGAAGCCCGAGATGCAAGAAACGATTCGCTTCATCCTCAATGACAAGCCCATAAGCGTGTCCGTCGATAGCGACCGGATGCTCTTATGGGTTCTTCGCACCGACCTGGGTCTGACCGGGACCAAATTCGGATGCGGGGAGGGGTTTTGCGGCGCCTGCACCGTCATCATCAACGGTGAGGCCGTCCGGTCCTGCCAGTATCCCGTCAAAAATGTCGAAGGGAAAAAGATCATGACTATCGAAGGCCTGGCCGGAAACGGCCGCCTTCATCCTTTACAACAGGCTTTCGTCGAGCACGACGCGCTCCAGTGCGGGTACTGCACGCCGGGCATGATCCTTACGGTCTACAGCCTGCTGCTGAAGAATCCGAGCCCGACTCCCCGGGACATCCTCCAGGGCCTGGAGGATAACCTCTGCCGTTGCGGCGCCCACACGCGCATCGTCCAGGCCGTCCAAACGGCCGCGAGCCTGATGAAAGGAGCGGTGAAGAGATGAAACACGATGAACATCCGGACTTCATGGTTGATGAGATCGGCCCTCCGTCCGGCCTCTGTCGCCGGGACTTTTTAAAGCTCCTCGGCGGAGGCATCATCATTGTCGTCTCGTCCGGAGACGCCGAGGCGTTCTTCCAGGAGAGGGGCCGCGGTCCCGGGGCGGGCTATCCTTCGGATTTTAACGCCTATCTGAGGATCGGCGAGGACGGAAGAGTAACCTGTTACACGGGAAAAATCGAACAGGGCCAGGGCGCCATCACAGCCCTGCCGCAGATGCTGGCCGAGGAGCTCGAGGTCTCCGCGGAATCCGTCGATATGGTGATGGGCGACACCGACCTATGTCCCTGGGACATGGGAACGTTCGGCTCCCAGACTATCCGTTCCTTCGGACCCGCTCTCCGGGCCGCGGCGGCCGAGGCCCGTGCGGTCCTCCTGGAACTGGCGGCGGAAAAACTGCAGGTCCCGGCGGACCGGCTGGAAGCGAAGGCAGGTACTGTCTACGACAAATCCCGGCCGCAGGCGAAGGTCACGTATGCCCAATTGGCCCAGGGGAAAAAGATCGAGAGGCATGTGACGCCGAAGCCCGCCCTCAAGAAACCCGCGGAATTCAAGGTGATGGGCAAGCCCTTTAATCGGCGCGACGCCAAGGTCAAAGTCACGGGCGAAGCCAAGTATGCCGGCGACATCCGGCTTCCCGGAATGCTCTACGCCAAGATCTTGCGGCCGCCGGCCCATGATGCGAAATTGAAGAGTCTGGATACATCCCCGGCCGAAAAGACGAGCGGCGTCCGGGTGGTCCGCGACGGCGACCTCATCGCGGTCCTCCATGAGTATCCCGATGTGGCGGAAAAAGCCCTGGCCTCGATCAAGGTCCAGTATGACCGGCCCGAGGCGGAAGTGGACGACAAAACCATTTTTGACCGGCTGCTCAAGAGCTCGCCGGAGGGAAAGGCCGTCGCCCAGGGAGGAAATCTCGACGAGGGCGCCAAGATTGCGGCGCTGAGTTTTGATGAGACATATCTGAACAGCTATGTCGCTCATGCCGCAATGGAGACCCATACCGCCCTGGCCGAGGTCAAGGGGGACAAGGCCACGGTCTGGGCCTCGACGCAGGCGCCGTTCCGGGCGAAAGACGAGATCGCCCAGGTGCTGGGATTCCCGCCGCAGAATGTCCGCCTCATCTCTCCGTTCGTCGGGGGAGGGTTCGGGGGAAAAACACGGAATACCCAGGCGGTCCAGGCCGCCCGGCTGGCCAAGATCACGGGGAAACCGGTCCAGGTCGCCTGGACCCGCGCCGACGAATTCTTTTACGACACCTTCCGGCCCGCGGCCATCGTGAAAATCAAGTCCGGCGTCTCGAATTCCGGGCAGATCGTTTTCTGGGACTACCAGGTCCTTTTCGCCGGAGAACGAAGCTCACAGCAGTTCTACAATATCCCCCACCACCAGACCGTGGTCAAGGGAGAATGGGGCGGCGGCGCTTCGAGCGCGCATCCTTTTGATGTGGGAGCATGGCGCGCGCCGGGCAGCAATACGAACGTCTTCGCCCGGGAATCGCATATCGATATCATGGCGGCCAAGGCGGGCATCGATCCCGTGGAGTTCCGGATGATGAACCTGAATAACAAGAGGATGCAGAGGGTGATCCAGGCGGCCGCAGAAAAATTCGGCTGGACTCCGGCCAAAGCGCCCAGCGGAAGAGGAGTCGGCGTCGCCTGCGCCGACTATGTGGGGACTTATCTCGCCACCATGGCCGAGGTCGAGGTCCGGAAAGACTCGGGAGAAGTGATGGTCAAACGCGTCGTTTGCAGCCAGGATATGGGCGTGGCGGTCAACCCCGAAGGCGCCACGATTCAGGTCGAGGGCTGCATCACCATGGGCCTGGGCTACACCCTCACAGAAGAGATTCACTTCAAGGGCCGGGAAATCCTTGACCTCAATTTCGACACCTACCATATCCCGCGGTTTTCCTGGCTCCCCCGAATCGAGACGGTACTTCTCGATTCGCCGGAGCTGGCACCTTCAGGAGGCGGAGAGCCGGCCATCATCACCATTGGCGCCGTCGTCGCCAATGCGATTTATGATGCAACAGGGGCACGGTTGATGCAGCTCCCCATGACTCCGGAGCGGGTGAAAAGTGCCATTCAGTCTCTCTAGCCTGCAATATTCATAAGCCTGGTTCCGTATGGAGGGAAGTCCGGGATGGACGGAGCGACCATAGCGGGACTTCGGGAGCGAGTCCATCCCGGACTTCCCCCTTGAAAAAAGCAACGATTTTGTCCCTCTAATCGACTTCAGCCTTTGATGAATGTCCCTGCGTGATATTCCTTGAAAGCCAGGTCGAGTTCCTCCCAGGTGTTCATGACGATAGGGCCGCGCCAGGCCACAGGCTCATTCAATGGAACTCCGGACAGGAAAAGAAAACGGAGCGGCATTTCGGTGGTCTCGATAACGATCTTCTCGCCGTCACTATAATGCGCCAGATGCTCGGAAGCCAGGTTTCTCCGGCCCGTCCGGTCGAAAACGCCCTCGCCTCTCAGGATATAAGCGAACGCATTGCGGCCTTTCCCGACGGCGTGCTCGAAGCGTTTTCCGGGGGACAGGCTGACGTCCAGATATTCGATGTCGCAAATGATGTCCCGCACCGGGCCGGTCAGGCGATCCATTTTACCGGAGATGATTTTCACCTCAATCCCGTCATCCGGCCGGACCAGGGGGATGTCTTCGGCATGGACGTCCCGGTAGCGGGGCTTCATCATCTTATGACTCCGGGGAAGATTGACCCAGAGCTGAAGCCCTGCCATCCGGCCGTTCACCCCTTTCGGCATCTCCTGGTGGATGATCCCGCTCCCGGCCGTCATCCACTGGATCTGGCCGGCGCGGATAGTGCCGCTGTTTCCCAGGCTGTCCCCGTGCTCGACTTTCCCATCGAGCATATAGGTTACGGTCTCGATGCCGCGATGGGGATGCCAGGGAAATCCGGCCAGGTAATCCGCGGGATTATCCGAGTGAAAATCGTCGAGCATCAGGAACGGATCGAAGTTGGGCGCCTCATGATAGCCGAAAACCCGCTTCAGGTGGACGCCGGCGCCCTCGAGGGTCGGCCGGCCCTCATAGACCCCGGCGACATTTCTCTCTTGACTCATCTCTCGTCTCCTGACCGGATCCCGATGTCCGGATAAAATCTTCCGCGCCTGCGCGCTCCCATATATTATAGAGTATCGATAGACTTTCAGCCAGGCCGCCTCCGGGTTGACATCTCCATTTCCCTCGGCTATAAAAAAGAATCATCGGAAGGAGGTCGGCCATGAAATCAAGAACTCTGATCATTCCATGTTTCTGTCTGCTTCTTGCGATTTTTATCGCCGGGCCTACATCGGCCCTCTCGGCCGGGTATATCCGCGAATGGCCGGTGGTCAAACACTACGATCAGCAGCACCTGGCCCAGATCGCGCTCCCCGTGGGCGGGATCGGGACGGGCACCGTTTCGCTCGGCGGCCGCGGCGATCTCCGCGATTGGGAGATCGTCAACCGGCCGGCCAAGGGCTTCAATCCCGCCCAGTCCTTCTTCGCCATCCGGATAAAATCGGCCGACGGTCCTCCCCTCGTTCGCTCGCTGCAGGGCCCCGCCGAGCTCTTCCAATATGAGGGCGCATCGGGCGTCCAGCGTGCGACTAATCCCGGCCTCCCCTGCTTTCGGAACTGCAGCTTCGACGCCTGCTATCCCTTCGGACGGGTGAACCTCTCCGACCCCGCGCTCCCGGTCAAGGTGCGCATCCAGGCCTTCAACCCCCTCATCCCGGCCGATCCCGAGGCCAGCGGCATCCCCATCGCCGTCCTGACTTATGAAGTCGCGAACCTGACCGACCGAGAGATATCGGTCACGGTTTGCGGATCCATGCAGAATTTCATCGGCAATGACGGATCAAAGACCCTCGCCTCAAAGAACAAGAATGAGTTCCGCAAAGGGGCCGGCCTGCAGGGGATTTTCATGACCAGCACCGGCGTCGCCAACGATGCCGAACCATGGGGCACTATGGCCTTGACCACGCCGACAGCGCAAGGTGTCACCTACCGGACTTCCTGGCTTCCCACCCGATGGGGAACGCATCTTCTCGATTTCTGGGACGACCTGACCGATGACGGCCGCCTCAGCGATCGCGCCTCCGAGGAGAATGCGCCCCAAGCCTCTCTCGCCGTCCAGGAAAGCATCCCCGCCGGGGGGAGTAAAGAGTTCAGCTTCTTTTTGACCTGGCACTTTCCCAACCGCCAGGCCTGGGCCTCGCGCCGAATCGGAAACTTCTATACGACCCTTTACCGCGACGCCTGGGACGCGGCCGAAAAAACCATCCCGCAGCTCGAACGCCTCGAAAACGACACGCTCGATTTCGTCCGGGCCTACGTTCAGAGCGACCTGCCGGACGCCGTCAAAGAGGCGGCGCTCTTCAACCTCAGCACGCTCCGCACCCAGACCTGCTTCCGCGCCGAGGACGGCCGCTTCTTCGCCTGGGAGGGCTGCGGCGACAAGGAGGGCTGTTGTTGGGGTTCCTGCACCCACGTCTGGAATTATGAGCAGGCCGTCGCGTTTCTTTTCGGTTCGCTGGCCAAGTCCATGCGCGAGGTCGAGTTCGGCAAACAGACCGATGAGACCGGCCTGATGAGCTTCCGCGTCAAGCTGCCCTTGGACGAGAAGCCCTGGGGCAAAGCCGCGGCCGACGGCCAGATGGGCTGTATCATGAAGATGTACCGCGACTGGCAGCTCTCGGCCGACGAGGCCATGCTCAAGTCCCTCTGGCCGAACGTGAAGAGGGCGCTCGAGTTCTGCTGGATCAAGGGCGGCTGGGACGCCGACAAGGACGGTGTCATGGAGGGCTGCCAGCATAACACCATGGACGTGGAGTATTACGGCCCCAATCCGCAGATGGGCTTGTGGTACCTGGGCGCCCTCCGGGCGGCCGAGGAAATGGCCCTCCACATGGGCGACAGGGCGTTCGCCAAAACCTGCCGCAATCTCTTCGCCAACGGCAGCCGCTGGATCGATGCCAATCTCTTCAACGGACACTATTTCATCCATAAGATCGTCCCTCCCATGGACCGGGCGAACATCGCGCCCAGCCTCATCGTGGGAATGGGCGCGACCGACTTCGCCAACCCGGATTACCAGTTGGCCAACGCCTGCCTGGTGGACCAGCTCGTCGGCCAATTCCTGGCTCACGTCTGCGACCTCGGCTACCTGGTGAAGCCGGAGAACGTGCGGACGACGCTCGAGAGCATCATAAAATACAATTTCAAGGAATCGCTCGCCGACCACTTCAACTGCATGCGTACCTTCGCCCTGGGCGACGAGCCGGCGCTCCTCATGGCCGCCTACCCCGACGGACGGCCGTCCAACCCTTTCCCCTACTTCAGCGAGGTCATGACCGGTTTCGAATACACGGCGGCCATCGGCATGCTGTACGAGGGACAAGTCGAAAACGGCCTGCGCTGCATCGCGGCCGTGCGTAGCCGCTATGACGGATTCAGACGCAGCCCCTTCGACGAAGCGGAGTGCGGCCATCACTACGGCCGGGCTATGATCGCCTGGGCGGGCGGCCTGGCGCTCTCCGGATTCCATTATTCCGCGGTCGGACAGAAGTTGGCTTTTGCGGCCACCGAGGGGAATTATTTCTGGTCGAACGGCTATGCTTACGGCCTCATCCGGTTAAAACGCGAAGGCGGCGCCTTCAAGGCGACGATCGCTCCGATCAAAGGCGACTTGTCGTTCAAAACGTTCGAGCTCCGCGGCTTCGGGACGAAAACCTTCAAGGCGGCCCAGGTCGTCAAGGCCGGACAGACGCTGACCCTGGACGTTAACGCGCCAAAAGCGAAGTGAGGCCTATTGCGGTTGCGGGAGGAAGGAAAAGCCAATAAGGGACGCTTCTCGGAAGCGTTCCCTGAATTGTCCCCATACTGAACATAATGAATTTCACATACGGAATCGCCATAAAAGCGAGGTGGCTTTCATAGAAGCTGTCGGAAATGCGGGATGTGGCTGCGAATTCGGATTATGGAACCTTAACGCCCTTGCCTTCCAGCGGCAGGATGCCGGCCATGTCGCCGATGACGTTGACCAGCTCCGCGTTCGAAGGCACAACGATTTTGGCATTGTGTTGAAGCGTCTTTTCCATGGCTTCCAACTTCCGCAAAATCTGGGCGTTGCCCACGAAGTATTTCTGCGCGGCCTCGTTGATCAGCTTGATGGCTTCGGCCTCGCCCTGGGCCTGGAGGATGCGGGCCTGCTTGATGCCTTCGGCGTTCTTGATCTGGGCACGTTTTTGGCCATCGGCCTCGGTTTCTGTCGCGGTTGCAAAATCGATGGCCGCAATCTTCTCGTTCTCCGCCTTGACGACCTTGTTCATGGTTTCCTGGACGTCCTTGGGCGGGTCGATCTCCTTGAGCTCGGTGCGAACGATTGAAATACCCCAATTCTGGGTCTCGTCGCGGAGCGTGTTGTGGAGCTCGGAGTTGATCTTGCCGCGCTCGCTGTTGGCGGACTTCAGGGTCAACGTGCCGATGATGTTGCGCAGCGTGGTGCGGGCCAGGTTGACGATCTGCCACTGGTAATTGTTGACGTTGTACTGGGAGCTCTTGACGCTTTCCTCGTCGGGCTTGACCCTGAAGTAGACCTGGGCGTCCACTCGGGCATTCAGGTTGTCGTTGGTGATGATCTCCTGGGGCGCGGCGTCCACCATTTGCTCGGTGACGTTGATGCGGTACAACTGCTCAATGCCCGGAATGATCCAGTGGAACCCGGCCAGGGCAAAGCGGTTGTATTTTCCCAGCCGTTCGATCAGGCCCCGGTGCGTGGGCCGGATGACCCGGATCCCGGACAAGAAAATGATCATGATGAAAAAGGCCGCAAGAGAGATGATGCTCAGCATGTTTGCCTCCTTGTCTCCTCATACGCCGACATGCTGAAATAGTTATAGGACAGCGCCGGTTTGAAGTCAAGGAAGGGCGCGGAAACGCGCCCCGGGAGAGTACCGGTTCCCGCGCCCCCTTCGCCGATCCCGGCTAATCCCGCCGCTCGAGAAGCACGATGCACTCCCCTTCCAACCGCACCTCTTTCGTGGAACCGTCCTCGAACACGACCTTCACATTCCGCGGGCTGTTCGCCAGGTCGATGATGGTCGCCGCATCTCCGTTGAAGGTTACCGCCAAGCTGTCGATCCCGAATCCCTGGCGGCGGACGCGATCGATATAGACATCGCCGTAATGATCATAAACCCGGTTTCGCGCTTCGGCGGCCGCGCCGTTCCCCCAGTCATAAATGGTGAAAGATCCGATCCCCTCCCCTTCCCGGTTCACTTCCCCGCCGTGGCCGTAGTTCTCCATGGTAAAGCCGTAGTCTTTCTCATTAAAAAAGGGCCAGACTTTCTCCCAAAGGGGTTTGGCCTTGGGATTCTCAGGGCAATACATCATAACAAATCCGGCCTTCAGCGCCGCGATGCCGCGCTCAAAAAGCTCCGCGTCCCCCGTCTCTCTGTAGTAATCCATATAAAGCTCGCAGAACAGGGACTGGCGGGAATCGTTCCATTCGCCGTCGAAGTTCATCACGCCGAACCCTCCAAGGGCCGGGATGTAAATAAAAGGCGGCTGCCAGGCTTGCTGGTACATCGACAGCTCATCCAGCACGCGGCGGCCCCATCGCAAATAATCCTCTTTCTTTGTGATCCGATAGGATTCCAAAAGGGCTTCCGCGGTCCAGAACATCGACAGGGTGTTCTTCTTATATATCGCGTTCCGGGGAACGCGCTTTCCGAGGAATTCCTCGCGTCCCCAGGCGTTGCAGGACCAATAAGTTTCAAAATCTTCCCATCGGCCGCCGGGAACGATCTCGACGAGCAAAGCATCCATGGCCTTGAGCGCCGACCGGCGAAAGCGATCCTCCCCCGTCTCCTCCGCCAGTCTCAGGAGGAATGTCACGCTCGCGGCCGTTTCGGGGGAATTCCATAGCACATCCGACGGTTTTAGAGTTTCCGGGTCGATCCATGCAGGAAAAAATCCCTTGGCATCCTGCAGCGAGAGCAGCTTTTCAGCATATCTCTTGGCATAATCGACCAGCCTCGGGTCCGGCTCGATTTCCTCATTCCATCGCAACATCATCAGGGCCGTCCAACTGGAATCCAAAATATGGTACCACCGGTCCGTCACGCCCCGTTCCCCGGGGACGCGGTTCGAGTTCGTCCAATACCCCGTCGCCCAGCCTTTCGACCGGTTGACCGGGACCCCATTGATTTTGGCCTGTTCCATCTCCGTTCGATAAACCGACGGGAAAAGCCCGTCTTTCATCGGGGCCGCAAGGGCAAAGGCTTTTGTCAGGTCCGCTTTCTCCCGAAGAACGGCGTCATTTGTCTTTCGGGCAAACCGGGCCGCTCCGAGCGCCGACCGCAGCGAGGAGAACCAGGCCTGGTTCCAGATCGAGAGAAACTCGCGCTGGTCCATCAGGTCCGGATAATTTGGCGATTCCGTCGTGTTGGCGATGAATTTCGGCGCCCCGACGCGGACACCGCTGATCGTAAGCTCCTGCCAGATTGCGTCTTTCCAGGAGTTAAACGCCCAGTTGTAGGTGTGCTGAACATAGGCATCCATCGGGACCGTCAGCGGCACTCCCTTCTCAAAGAGCGGATGCCCCCACCGTTTCCATAAGAAAGCGGTCACGCGCGACCACGGATTGCGGGGCGTCCGCTCGTCTTCATGTGCGGAAATATAAAATCCCAACTCGGCTTTCCCAGGCCCGAGGATCATGCCGGGCGCGCGATGGTATTGCACATGCCCGACGATCTTCGACCTCCCCAAACCGAGCCGGAAGGTTTTTGCCGGAGCCTCGAGATCCAAAAACCAGGGCGTAGCTTCGTTCGCACCGCAAATGTCGAGGTCGGGAACAACGATGACAGCTTTTTGTCCGGACATCGCGATCAAGGCGGGGGACCGAAAGACATGCTGGGCAATGAAATCACCGTCGTCGGGCGCAAGATGGGGCGCCCACCAGAAATCGGGACCCCCCGGGAGGCGGAAGGCAACCGTCAACTCATCCTGTTGCACGGCTTCAGGAATTTGCCATATGAAACGGACACGGGACCACCCCTCCCCCGCGTTTGTTACGGTCACCTCGGGTTTCGCGCCGCTCTTTACGGCCGGGACATCGAACCGCACCCCCTCCCATTTTCCTGACCGAACCGAGTATGTCCCCGGACGCGTTTGCTGAATTTCCGTCAGTCCGGGTTCTTTCCCGCACGCATACACCATGAATACGCTTACTAGGACTAACAACCTAATTTTCATCATAAGCCTCGATACCCCAGATTCCCCATATCGTCGTTTCTTTCAGGGGGGAAGGCCGGGATGGACGGAGCGACCATAGCGGGACTTCGGGAGCGAGTCCATTCCGGCCTTCCCCCCATATGGAACTCTGATTATGAATAATGCAGGCTGGATCCGATTTCCTCATCCGCCGTTCTATTTTTTCTTCTTCAGGAATGGAACGCCGTTTACCATCCAGTCGGGCGCGGCCGCGTCTTTGAGATAATGGTCGAAGTACTGTTTCATCCGCGCCAGGAAATCCTTCTGGTTTTCCTCTTTGGCCAGGTGGTGAGGTTCGCCGGGATAAGAAAGGAAAATGACCTGCTTGCCCAGCCGCCGTGCGGCATTATAATACTCGAGCGACTCGATCCAGTCCACCGACCCGTCATCCGTTCCATGGAGGAGCAGGAAGGGCGATTTGATGTTCTCCGCCTGCCGGATCGAAGACTGGCTGTCGAAGAGCGCCGGGTCTTTCCAGGGATTGGTGCCCATACGGCCCTGGCTGCGCTCGTAATAGGAATGGTTGTTGTTGCCGCTGCTCTTGAAGATCTGGTTGAACTCGATGGCGACCGAGGAAGGCGGAGCCCCGGCCACGACACAGGCGAACATTTCCGTCTGGGTGACGAGGTAGCCCGCTTCGTAGCCGCCCCAGCTATGGCCCTGGAGGCCGATCCGCTTGGGGTCGGCGTAGCCGAGCTCGATGACCTTTTTCACGGCGCTGGATACGCAATCCAGGGCGGACGTGCCGGGCTTGCCGATCTCATAGACGATGTCCGGCATGAGGAAGAGGTATCCATCGCTCGCATAAGTGCACATATGCGGCCGGTCGTCATAGGTGGGCATGGAATACTGATGGTGACGCTGCGACTGCTTCTCGTAAATGTATACGACCATGGGATATCGCTTGCCCTTCTCGTAGCCGGCCGGCAGGTTGAGCGTCCCCTGGAGCTTCACACCGCGGCTGTTCTGATAGTCGATGAGGATCCGGCTTCCCCAGGCGTATTCGGCCTGCTGTGGGTTGGCATCCGTGACTTTCCTCGGGTCGGCGAAGTCCGGGCCGCTCACGAAATAATCCGGGAAATCGACAAACGTTTCCATGGCGTAGAGCAGGCGGTCGGCACTGCGGGCTTTGAGCGGCGTGCCGAACAGCTTGTCCGCAAAGACGAGCTGGCGAGGCTCGGTCCCCGGCTTAAGAGAATAGTAGCCTGATTTTTTGGTCCACTCCCCATAAGCGGAAAGCAGAAGCGGTTTGGCCAGATCGACGAACCTCACCTCCGGGTCCAGCCTAACGAATCGGAAGCGGATCTCCTCCTTGCTGCCGAGCCCGCCTGTGAGATTTTTCGGCGCGCCGCCGGCGAGTGGCAGGAGCCAGAGGTCGTACTTGTGGTTCATGAGGACGGCCTTGCCGTCCTTAGTCCATCCGGCAACTCCATAAGCCGGCTTTTCTTCCGGATGGTCATCTTCCTCGTCCGCGAAGCTGATGCCGGATTTTTCGGAGATGTTGGTGGTCTTCGCCGCGTCGAGCGTGTAAAGCCAGATCTGTTTATTCTTCATGTAGATGAAATAACGGCCGTCGGGCGAGTCGCCGAGCGGCCGCCGAATGCCCTGGATGATAGGCTTGCGCTCTCCCGTTGCGGCGTCAACCGCGTAGTAGTCAGCCTGCGAGGTTTCGACATCGCTGAGATAGGGCTTATCGTCCCGGCCGATCCCCCAGCGGCCGTCCCGGGTGATGGTCACGGTCCGTATCTTCTCGTCGGCCAGCCGGAGAAATTTCTTCTCCTTCACCAGGTAAACGGACCGGTAAGTGAAGTTCCTGTCTCTCTCGGCCTGGATCATCTGCTCGGACTGGATGCGCTCATCCTTCCAGTGCCAGACGTCCAAATTGGCCACGGGCTCCTTGCTCTCCTCGGGCTCCTTCTCCTGCTCCTTGATACCGCAGAAGATGCGGGAGAGGTCGTCGCTCCAGGACAGGGCGGGATTGCCCCCTTCGTCGCTCGCTTCCTGGCGCCGGCCTTCGGCTTGGCCCTTCTCGGAAAGAACCATGTCCTTGGGGAAATTCGCATCCTTGGAAGGATCATATTCGAGGCGGTCCGGGCCGGCCGCAGCTCCTTTGGCCGGTTTGCCCAGGCCGGTGAAGGCCACGAGTACGTTTCTCTTCTGGACGAAGCCTTTTTCCTTCGTCCCTTTAATGACGGCGAGGGCTGTGCCCTCCCGGTTCCAGGCGACGCGGGCATATTCCATTTCGGCCGAGTCGAGCAAATTGAGCAGGCCGGAGGCCGGCTCCAGGAGGTAGAGGCCGTTGCCTTTCTTATCCGCAGCATCCACGGTGTAGGCAAGGAGGTTTCCGGGCTTGTTGAAGACGAACTCGCCGACGTTGCCGATAAGCTGGGCCATGCCCGTGTCGAGACGGCGCAGGACCAAGTCCGTGCCGCTGGATTTCGATTCGCCTTCCGGCTTGGCTTTCTTCGCGACGAAGACTCTGGAGTCATTCGAAAATTGGAAGGCGGAGGCGTTTTCCACGGTGAATTTTTCAGCCGTGGCGAGGTTGATGAGCTCGGCCTTTGAGGGAACGGGCTTTTTCTCCTTGCGCAATTTCTCCGCCTCAGCCTTGGGCAGATTGATCATGTAGGCCGCCCATTTGGAGTCGCGGGAAAACGACGGCCGGGTGCCGCCGGCGATTTCATGAATTATGTCTGAAGCCAGATTCTTGAAATAAAGCGTTTCGTCGCCGCCGTTCGGCCTGAGGCCGTAGCCAACCCAGTTCCCGTCCGGTGAGATGGCGGGCGAGACGATTTGCTTCCAACGCGGATAATCCGCCAGGGTCAGGACTTTCTTGCCCGACAGAGTCTGGGCCGGAAAGGAGAATGATGAAATCAGAACCAAGGCGAGAACGATGCTCGCCCCTATCAGCCGCTTTCTCACGGATGCCATTGCGCTCCTCCTTTTTCTCGAGATGATTTCCTGCGGACTCCCGCCAAGGCATGCTCTTTATCGGAGTTAGGGTTGGGAATGCCCTCAACAAAACGCACGGGTGATATATATCAAAGCCGAAATTCGAAGTCAAAAGCAAGCCGGAAATCCAGCTTTTATTGTTGAATCCCGGCGGATTCATGATAGATCCGGAAAAAATTGACGGGATTTGAAAAAGCGACACACAAAGGCGAGAAGCTCTCAGTCAGTCGTGACGCCCTCCCGAAATTTTCGTGAAATTGACGATGAGGTTGTCGTCCTTTCTTTTCTTCCTCGGACCCGAAGACAGGCTGAAGCCGGCGATGAGGAGAACGATGCCGACGGCGGGCGCGTACCAGGGCGGGGAACCCGGCGTCTTGAACTTGATCAGGAGCGTGCCGTAAAGCGTCGGGACGGCCAATGCGAGGCCGACGATAAGAATGGCCCAGCGAGACCAGGCCGCGCCCTGCCGGAAAGGAATCAAAAGGAGAAAGAGCAAGGCCAGGGAGGCTGCCAGCCAACCGCCTCCGGCGGCCCGCATGAATCCCAGAATCAGGGCCTGCAGACGGACATCCAGCTCGGCCCAGCTCTTGCCTGCGGCCGCGGCGTGATAGGGCATATATTGCGGACGCGAGAGATAGATCCCGGCAAAAACCGCGCTCAAAATGATGATCAAAAGGAAAAGGACAAAGGCGATTTTAGTCTTGTTGTTCATCCCACCCTCCTGGGAGGTTTTCCGGAGTAAATATAAGCCGAAGAACGCACTCTGTCAATCCAAAAAGCGGATCTGTCTTTGACCGGTTCTCACCTCGATTATTTGGCTACAGACAGGGAAAGCAGCTGAGTTCGTATCGCGAACGGGTCATCTCCCGCTTGGCCGCGGACGCGGCTGCTCAGGGCCTGAAAAAGCTTTTTCTGGATGCGATAAATGCTGAGATGCTCGGGAAGGGGTTTCTTTCGGCGATTCTCGTCAAGGACGACGAAAGTCCCGGTCAAATCGGACAAATCAACATGATCGCCCGTCTCTTTGAAATAGACCCAGGCCGCGTGAAGGGCCGCGCCCAGGGCCGCCCCCTCGCCCTCGACCGGGACCGCGTCGGCCTCGAAGATATCAGCAATGGTCTGGCACCAGCACTCAGACCTGCAAAAACCTCCCGTGAGGCGAATCTCGTTCGGCGTAATAGGCATCCTCCTGAATCCATCGTAGAGATTGAGGATGTGGCCTTCCAGGACCGCCCGGCAAAGGATATTGGTCGAGAAATCCCCGGGCGCGAAACCGAAATAAATCGGGGCCGCCAGGGGCACGTCGGGAGTCCGCTCGCCGGTATACCAGGGGATGAGGAGCCGACCGCTGTTTCCCGGCGGAGTCTTAAGAATGATCTTGCTGAAATCCTCATGAGTCAGGTCCCGCACCCGCAGAAGCTCGTTGTAGCCGTTGGCCAGGTTGGACACACACAGCAGCGGGAGGTGACGACCGGTGCTGTCGCAGAAAGCGGCAATCTCGCCCGTGGGATCGATGAACGGCTCGTCCATCACGGTGTAGGCCGTGCCGCTGGTGCCGAGGCTGACCGTAACGATGCCGGGAGTGACGTTCCCCGTTCCGATGGCGCTGTACATATTGTCCCCGCTCCCGGCATCAATCCGACAATCGGGGGAAAAACCATATTTCTCGGTCAGCGCGCTGGAGATTTTCCCGATGGTTTCCGTCGACGGCCCGACCGGCGGGAGCTTATCCATCAAGCCCGGATCGACGGCCTCGATGACCTTGCGGGACCACCGGCCGGTCCTCGGATTCCAGAGGGCCATCCCGGACGTATCGCCCGGCTCCATAACCCGCGCGCCGCCGCTCCATGCGCCCGTCAGGTACCAGTTGATGAAGTTATGCACCAGAAAAAAAGTGGCGGTCCTATCGTAAGCTTCCCGCTCATGCCGGAACATATGAAAGATCTTCGCGGCCGTATAGCCCGTCCTTTGGCTGTTCCCGACTTCCACGATCATGGCCTCGAGACCGCCGGCCTTTTCGGTCAGAAGACGGCATTCCTCGAGGGTCGAGAAGTCGTTCCAGAGCTTCGCCCGTGGCCGCGTCAGCCGCCCCTCGCGATCGAGAGCGACAAGGCCGTGCTGCTGGCCGGAAACGCTGAGGCAGAGGATGTCTTTGACCTGAACTCCGGAACGGCCGAGGTTTCCGAACAGCTTCTCGACGGCATCGATCCACATCCGGGGATCGGACTCCGACGCCCCTTCTCCCAAGCCCTTGACGACCCCGTTTTTCGTTTGGAAAACAGGCAGGTCCTCGTCATAATTGACCGCTCCCACGTAAGCGACCTCCCGTGCTCCGGTGTCGATGACGACGATCTTGGCTCCCTGGGTTGAAACGTCCAGCCCGGCGAAAAGACCTTTTTTCATGGGACTCCTCCCCGACGCCGCCCCGATAGCAGCCCATTTCCTGAAAGATGTGCCACTTCGGGGAACATCCCGGCTCTATGAATATGAGGAAATTATGGCTGAAGTCGGCCGCTGACTCTTTTCGATGCGATTGAACTCTGCCCGCCGGAATTCTCACCTCTATTTATATTTCGGGACGGAGACGGAGTCAAGCGCATTCACATCTGACCAAGGGGCATTCGATGGTCAGCATTCAGGCTTGCGAATTCGTTTGTAATGAGGCAACATGTGTTTAGGTCCAAGGAAGGATGATAGGGCGGCCGAGTCCTTAAGCCGGCGGGTATTCGAGGGAGAACGATCATGAGCCCAAAATTTTTGCTTTCCGTTTCACTGCTGGCGGCGTTTTCTGTGGGCCCAGTCGGGCCGGGCGGCCAAATTAAAGAACAGAATCTTCCCGACTGGGAGAACCCGGCCGTCTTCAGCCGAAACGCGGAACCGCCCCATGCCACCTATGTGCCGTTCGACACCGCCCCAGAAGCCCTTAAAGCAAATTTCCTATCCTCGCCCTATTTTCAATCCCTGGACGGCCGCTGGAAATTCAAGTGGGTTTCCGAGCCATCCCGGGCTCCCCGCGATTTTGAAAAGGATTCCTACGATGTCAGCCGTTGGGAGGACTTCCCCGTCCCCTCGAACTGGGAGTTCAGGGGATACGGCCAGCCCATCTACCTGGACGAGGCCATGCCCTTCAAAAGCGACCCGCCGTTTGTCCCACGCGACAACAACCCGGTCGGTTCCTATCGCCGCAACTTCACCATCCCCGAATCCTGGAAGGGCCGGCAGGTGTTCCTTCACTTCGGCGGCGTCAATTCCGCATTCTATGTCTGGATTAACGGACAAGAGGTCGGCTACAGCGAGGACAGCAAAACGCCGGCCGAGTTCAACATCACCCGCTTTCTCCGGCCCGGGGAGAACACCCTGGCCCTGCGGGTCTATCGTTACAGCGACGGCAGCTACCTCGAGGCTCAGGATATGTGGAGGATCAGCGGTATTGAACGCTCCGTCTGCCTCTATTCGACGCCGAACATTATGATCCGGGATTTCTATGCCGTGCCCAAGCTGGACGAATCCTACAAGGACGGCAAGATCGCGGTCCGGATCAATATCAAGAATTACCTCAACGCCCAAGTTCTGGGCCATAGACTCAAGGTCGAGCTTATTGACCCTGAAATGAAACCCGTCTTGAACGATGCGCCCGACAGCCCGATCAAGGTCGATCCCCGATCCGAAACCGAATATCTTTTTGAGGCGCGCGTTCCTGCGCCGCTCCACTGGACGGCGGAAACGCCCAACCTCTACGGCTTGACGATCTCGCTTCTGGACCCCGAGGGCCGGCCCGTCGAGGCCGTCTCCTGCCAAGTCGGGTTCCGAAACGTCGAGATCAAGAACGGCCGTTTGCTCGTGAACGGGGTGCCCATCCGGATCAGGGGCGTCAACCGCCACGAGCACGACCCCGTGAACGCCAAGGTTGTCTCCGAAGAGCTGATGCTCAAGGACATCCGGCTGATGAAGCAGTTCAATATCAACGCCGTCCGCACCAGCCATTACCCCAACGTCCCCCGCTGGTACGAGCTATGCGATCAATACGGCCTCTACGTCATCGATGAAGCCAATATCGAATCTCACGGCGTCTCCTTCGACCCGGACAAAACGCTCGCCAACAAGCCCGAATGGCAGGCCGCCCATCTCGACCGCACCCGGCGCATGGTCGAAAGGGACAAGAACCATCCCTCAATCATCATCTGGTCGCTGGGCAACGAAGCCGGAGACGGGATTAATTTCCAGGCGACTTACGCCTGGATCAAGCAGCGGGACGCGACGCGTCCGGTCCAGTACGAGCCCGCCAAGCTCAATCCTCACACCGACATCTTCTGCCCCATGTACGCCCGCATCCCCAAACTCAAGGAATACGCGGCGACGGAGCAAACGCGGCCGCTGATCATGTGCGAATACGCCCATGCCATGGGCAACAGCGTGGGCAATTTCCAGGATTACTGGGACGTGATCGAGTCCAATCCGCAGCTCCAGGGCGGACTGATCTGGGATTGGGTGGACCAGGGCATCCTGCGCCGGAACGAGAAGGGCGAGCCGTTCTGGGCCTACGGCGGCGACTTCGGCCCTCAGGAGGTGCCGACATCCAAGAACTTCTGCTGCAACGGCCTGGTCCTGCCCGACCGGCAGATCCATCCCCACATCTGGGAAGTCAAGAAGGTTTACCAATACATCAAGGCGAAGCCTGTTGACCTCGCCAAGGGATTGGTGGAAATCCAAAATAAATACGATTTCACCGATCTCGAGAATTTCGCCTTGAGCTGGAAAATCGAGGGCGAAGGCCGGATGGTCGCCAACGGCCCGATCCCCCGCATCGAGATCGGCCCCCATCAGTCAAAAACGGTCAGGCTGCCCCTCCCCTCTTTTGCGCCCGAGCCGGGCGTGGAGTATTTTCTCATGCTGAGCTGGCGAACAACGAAGTCCGGGCCGCTCATTCCCGAAGGCCACGAAATCGCCTGGGACCAGATGCCGCTGCCGGCCTTCAAGCCGGTAGCGAAGGAAGCGGATATCTCAAGCCTGCCGCCGCTCAACTTGAAGGAAGAAAAAGATTCCATTTTCATCGAGGGCCGATCATTTTCGCTCCTTTTCGACAAAACCGCGGGCACCATCGCCTCGCTGAAACATGAAAGCCGTGAGCTCCTCAAATCCGGCCCTGTGCCGGATTTCTGGAGGGCACCCACCGATAACGACTATGGGAACGGCATGCCCGTACGCTGCTCGGTTTGGCGGGAAGCCGGCAGAAACCGGAAGGTGACGGCCGTTGCCGGCCAACGGCTGAGCGCCAACCTCGCCAGGATTGATGTCAGGGGCACAATTCCGCCGGAGAATTCCAAATTCGCGGTATCCTACACGATATACGGGAGCGGCGATATAATCATCACCCAGAGTTTCAAGCCCGGAGCTTGGGACCTTCCCGAGCTGCCGCGGTTCGGCATGCAGATGGTTTTGCCGCGCGAATTCGACACGATCACCTGGAACGGCCGCGGCCCCCACGAGAACTACTGGGATCGGCATACGAGCGCGGCCGTCGGCGTATACTCAGGAAAGGTGCGGGACCAGTATCATCCTTACATCCGGCCCCAGGAAAACGGCTATAAAACGGATGTTCGTTGGGTGACGCTGACGAACGCCGAAGGCGTCGGGCTTCTGGCTGTCGGCATGCCTCTCGTCTCGACGGCGGCGAGCTGTTTCCTCCCGGACGACTATGAGTTCGGGCCGGAAAAAGAGCAGCGGCATCCCACCGACATGAAAGATCGCGACCTCGTGGTCTTCAACGTGGACTTCAAGCAGATGGGCGTGGGCGGGGACACAAGCTGGGGCGCCAAGCCGCATGACGAATATATGCTTTTCCCGACGAGAGAATTCGTCTACAGCTTCAGGCTCCGTCCCTTTTCCAAGAAGGACGGGGCTCCGGCCGAATTGAGTAAACCTGCATTATTCATGAATTTTAGGCTGGAGAGCTGGAATCAATGAATGCTCCAGGGGGGAAGGCCGGGATGGACGAAGCGACCATGGTGGGACTTCGGGAGCGAGCCCATTCCGGCCTTCCCCCAGATGGAAACAGGTTGATGTATGATGCAGGTAAAGCGATCTCTCCGGCTTTTTTTTAAGCGAACGGATTCTCGGTCCTGTAGAGCATCCCCGCAGGTTGGTTGAAGCTAATGTCCTCGACACCCAGCATTCTCACCGCCGCAAACAGCGGCCGTCCGGCATGGGCGAACGCCACGGCCGTATGGTGCGGGAACCGCTTCTCGATCAGGACGTGGCGATAGAACCGGCCCATCTCCTTGACCGCGAATACGCCGATCCCGCCGAAAGACTTCGGGTCGATGTCCAGAACCTCGCCCTCAGCCATATACGAGCGTAAGACCGTGTCGGCCGTGGATTGCAGCCGGAAAATGGTGATGTCGCCGACCTTGATCCGGCCCTCGAGCGTGCCGCGCGTGATGTCGGGCTCTTTTCCCGGCTCCATGAGGCGGTGCATGATGAGCTGGAACTTGAGCGCTCCGCCCATCATGCAGGCCGACGATGTGTTGCCGCAGTGGAAGCCCATGAAGAGGTCGTTGGCTTTGTAGTCCCCGACCTTTTTCTTGGCGGCCCCGTACATGTCGTAGGGCACGGTGTTGTTGATGTCGAGCAACGTCGCCGGGAGCTCGGTGGCGCAGACGGCCATATATTCGCTCAGGGCGCCGTAGATGTCCACCTCGCAGGAAACCGGGATGCCTCGCGTGGCCAGCCGCGAATTCACGTAGCAGGGCACAAACCCGAAGTATCGCTCGTAGGCGGGCCAGCACTTATTGGCGAAGATGCCGTATTCGGACGCGCCCAGGTTCGCCTCCATGAATCTGGTCAGGGCCACCTCGTACTGGGCGAGCTTCTCCAGGAGGTCGGGGAAAGCGTTGCCGGCTCCCAGCTCCTTGGCCATGTCCCTGGCCACGGCCTTGATCTTCGGATCGCCCTTGGCCTTGAGGAATATGTCGTAAAGATCGAGCTCGGAGTTCTCCATGATCTCGACGCCCAGGTCGTAGAGCGGCTTGATGGGCGCGTTGCAGGCCAGAAAGTCCTGCGGCCGCGGCCCGAAGGAGAAGATCTTGAGTTTCTTGAGGCCGAGGAGCACGCGGGCCACGGGGATGAAGCCGGCGATCATGCCGGCCACCTCGTCGGGCGTTCCGACGGGATATTCGGGAATGTGCGGCCTGAGCTTGCGCAGGCCCGTGTTATAGGACGCGTTGAGGAGGCCGCAGTAGGCGTCGCCGCGGCCGTTGATGAGGTCCTGGCCCGTTTCTTCCGCGGCCGCCGCGTACATCACCGGACCGTCGAACTTCTGCGCGAGGATGGTCGTCGGGCCTTCCGGCCCGAAATTGCCGAGATAGATCATCAGGGCGTTGATGCCGGCTTGGCGCAACTCTTCCAGGGCTTGAAGCGCGTCCTTTTCATTCTCGACGGTCGTTTTGATTTCGACGACCGGAATTTTCTTAGCGCGGCACTCCTTGACCAGGTTGATCCTTCTCTTCTTCGACAATTCAGCCGGAAAGCAGTCGCGGCTCACGGCCACGACCCCCAATTTCACTTTTGCCAGGTTTTTCATGCGGGTTAGCTCCTTTTCCCTTTTAATCTTTCGTTTTTCCTTGTCCGTAATAAGCTTCCGGACCATGCTTTCTCTGGAAATGCTTTCGCAGGATGAAGCCCGGTATATCCTCGACCTCCGGATTCACCAGGCGTGTTATGACCGCCATCTTGGCGGTCTTTTCCAAAACCAGGTTGTTCCTCACAGCTTCAGCGGCCGTCCTCCCCCACGTGAAGGGACCGTGACCGGCCGCGAGAACCGCCGGCATGTCCAGCGGGTCGAGTTTCCGGAACCTTTCCACGATGATTTTTCCCGTGTTCCCTTCGTAATCCGCCGTGACTTCGCTCTCCCGGAGGAGCCGGGTGACGGGGACGGGGCCGTTGAAATGGTCGGCGTGCGTCGTCCCCAGGCAGGGCACTTCCCAGCGGGCCTGGGCAAAGGCCGTGGCGTATTCGCTGTGGGCATGCGCCACGCCGCCGATTTCACCGAACGCCCGGTAGAGCTCCAGGTGTGTGGGCGTGTCCGAGGAGGGTTTGAGTTTCCCCTCAACAACCTTCCCCTCCAGGTCCACCAGGACGATGTCCGCCGGCTTCAGGGAGTCATAGGAGACGCCGCTGGGTTTGATGGCCATGCATCCTTTTTCCCGGGAAATGCCGCTGACGTTGCCGAAGGTCAGGAAGACCAGCCCGTACCGGACGAGGTCAAGGTTGGCCCGCCAGACCTGTTCTTTTAAATCATCAAGCATCGTGAACTCCCCTTTCAGAATTTAAGCTGCCTGTCCCTGATCTCCAGCAGGTCTTTCATGACGTTGTACAATGATCCCGCCCATTCTTTCGTCCCAAAGGCATCGTGGAGCTGCCTGTACAATCTGTAGAGCTCCTGGTAGACCTTATGGTTCCCGGGATCGGGCCTGAAAGTCTTGCTCTTGACTCCGCACATGGTCGCCTGCGCCTCGGCGAACGTGCCGAAGCCGCCCGCTTCTTTCCCCGCCGCGACCGCCCCGGCGATGGCCGAGCCGAGGGCGCATGTCTCTGCGGAGCGGGCGATTTTCATTTCTTTACCGATGACGTCGGCGTAAATTTGCATGACCAGCTGGTTTTTCTCGGCGATGCCGCCGCAGTTGATGACCTCATCGATCCGGACGCCGTATTCCTCGAAACGCCTGATGATGGTCAGGGCGCCGAAGGCCGTGGCCTCGATGAGCGCCCGGTAGATCTCCTCGGGCTTTGAGTGGAGCGTCTGGCCGACGAGAAGGCCTGTCAGTCGCTGGTCGACAAGGATCGTGCGGTTGCCGTTGTTCCAGTCGAGGGCCAGCAGTCCCGACTGGCCGGGCTTGAGCCTGGCCGCCTTCTTGGTCAGCGCCTCATGCGATCCTTTGACCGGGCCGCCCGGTTGAAGATACTCAACGAACCAGTTGAAGATATCGCCGACCGCCGACTGGCCGGCCTCGAGCCCGAAATATGCCGGCAGGACAGAGCCGTCCACAATGCCGCACAGACCGGGGATATCGGCCAGGGGCTGGTCGTTAGGCCAAACGCAGACATCGCAGGTGCTCGTGCCGACGATCTTGACGAACTTGCCGGGGAAGACGCCCGAGCCAACCGCTCCCAGGTGCGCGTCGAATGCGCCGACCGCCACGGGAATGCCGGCGGGCAGGCCGAGCTTTTTGGCCCACTGCGGAGTCAGCTTGCCCGCGGGAATGTCGGAAGTGTAGGTCCTGTTATAAAGCCGGTCGCGGAGTTCGCCCAGCTTCGGGTCGAGCTTCGCCAGGAACTCCCTGGACGGCAGGCCGCCCCATTTCACATTGAACATGGCTTTGTGGCCGGCGGAGCAGCGGCCGCGCAGGATTTTATCCGGCCGCGTCTCGCCGGTCAGAACAGCGGGAATATAGTCGCAGCATTCAACCCAGCTCCAGGCCGCGTCGAATACCTTGGGGTCCGTGCGCAGGCAGTGGAGGATCTTGCTGAAGAACCATTCCGAGGAATACGTGCCGCCGCACTTGGCCAGATACTCGGGATGCTCCTTTTGCGCCAGCGCTGTGATCTCGGCGGCCTCGGCGTGGCCGGTGTGGTCTTTCCACAGCCAGGCCATGGCATTGGGGTTCTTCCTGAATTCTTTCCTGAAGCAGAGCGGCGTTCCCTCCCGGTCCACCGGGATCGGGGTCGAGCCCGTCGTATCGATGCCGATGCCGATGACTTGCTCTGGTTCGAATGTCTTGTCGGCCTTCCCGGCGCGGGTCAGAGTCTGCCTAACCGCGACTTCGATGCCTTTGAGATAATCGGCCGGATTCTGCCGTGCCAGGTTGGGATTCCTGGCATCAAGGATGATGCCCGCCTGGCCCGATTCGTAATTGTAAATCGCCGTGGCCAACTCGCGTCCGGTGCGGATGTCGACGAGCAGGGCCCGCACCGAATTCGTCCCGAAATCGAGCCCGAGTGTGTATTTGTTTTTTTCCGAAACCATTTGACCTCCGGAATCGCTCATCAAAAACGGAAACGCGTGAAGTCGGGGATACGGACCTCATCAAGATTCAGATCCATGTCCCCATCTCATTAATGTCTCTATCTTCATCATGCGCCCGTATGATGACCTCCTTGCGAAATAGCAGTGGCGAACGCGGGGTCGTGCTGACGCACCATTCCCAGCTTGATGGATCGTTCGACCGCGCCTTTTTCCTTTTCTCCCGTCACCCCGTCCAGGACCGCGAACGTCATCTTTTCCTCCCGGTTCTTATAATAGACGATCCAATAAGGATAATAGAGCGTCTTCGTCTGCGGCTCGGGGATGATCTCGATCCTGCGGTAGCGCAGGCCGCCCGCCACTCTCATAACATCGTAGCGGAGAAGTTTCTTGCCTCTCCGGATCGCGCTCTCAATATCGAGGACCGCGGACAGGACCTTGTCCTCCTCGGCCAGGAAAGTGCCGATGGCCGCCCGGTTTTTGGGATGGAGCCCCGGATCGAGCAGGTCCAGCCAACCTTCGAATTCCGGCCTTATGTCCTTCTGGACCTCCAGCCGCGTCGCCGTTCTGATGTTGACCGGGATGCCCTGGATGAGGTCCGCCATAAAAAGGCCGCGTTCGGTCTTCCGCTTTCCTGAGAGCGAGGTCATCTCGATCCGGTAGCGGAAAAGCACGAACGGCAGATAGACCATCTCCAGAGAATACGGTGTCTTCAGATTTTTCCGGCAGAACTTCCGCAGCGCGTCATCGGCGCTCGAAAGGTTGGGGACCAGCCTGACGATGTTCATTTTTTCTTGGTTTTCCGATAGCGGATATACCCTCCGATAAAGAACAAGACGCCCGTCACGAAAATGGCGCCTGTGGACAGGATCGAGTTGAGACGGAAGAACGGCGCCATTTTGCCGATAGGGCTCCTTAGATAAACGGTGACCCCAAGGATGATCAGGATGACACCGATCGATACCATCTGGATGGCAACGATCAATTTCGGATCGGCTCCCTGTTTAGGCTCTGTCATGGATCAGCTCCTTTCTTTCGGCTTACCCGAAGAAAAACAGAAGAACGATCTGGATGAGAAGGATCGCCGTCGCCCAGTACTTCAGGTTCAGGTACCAGGCCGGCTTATGGAGCACGAGGACCGGGACGCCGGTCACCCTGCTCCCGTTATGCTCGGCCCGGTGGTCGACGACCTCGCCCAGCTTAGCCTTGAAATCGCTTTCCCAGATCAGGCCTTCGATTTTTTCCCGGGACGGCGGTTTCGTCAGCAGCGTCACGACGATCGTGACGGCCAGGGTCACGACGAAGGACCACCAGCTGATCTGGAAGAAAATCTTGACGCCCATGACCTGTTGAAGGAAGATGGCGAAAGCGCCTCCCGTTAGGAATCCGGCCAGGCTGCCGGGCTTGTTGGCTCGCTTCCAGAAGATGGCCAGCATCAGGATGCCCATGAAAGGTCCGAGGACCATGGCGATCAACGTCTGCTCCAGCCACATGATCAGGTAGACTTTGAGGACGACCGGCACGAGGAGGAGGGAGACGGCGATGATGGAAAACGTGGCCACGCGGCCGGCGATGAAGTAGTGGTGATCGGACTTCCCCTTGACGAAAAACCGTTCGTAAAAGTCTTTGATCACCATGGTCGAGGATGAATTCAGGACGCTCGAAATGCTCGACAGGCCGGCCGAAAGCAGACCGGCGATGAACAGGCCAAGCATCCCCTGGGGAAGCAGATTGATGATCAGCTTCCCGTAAGCGGCGTCGGACTTTTCGACGAAGATCCCGAATTGCGAGAAGATCACCGGCGCGATGACCATGGGCACGATGTAGAGGAACGCGCCCAAGGTCTTGGGGATAGAGGCGACGACGTAGCCGAGCTTCGCATCATAGATTGAGCGGGCTCCCAGGTTTCGCTGAACCATGGACTGGTGCCCGGCGCACCACCCCAGGGTGACGACAAAGCATTGGCCCAGGATGATCCAGGGACCGGGACCATAGGGATGATGGATGTCGGGAAGGACCGTGAAATACTGGGAGCTGATTCCCCACTGGGTCAGGAGCACATTTTTCAGGCCGGTGAACCCGCCGACCATATTCAGCAGGATGAAAAGAAGAGGCATGGTGCCCAACATCATGATAATGAATTGGACGAACTCCATCATGATGGCCGCCCCCAGGCCGCCCATCAGAGTGTAGGTGCCCACAACGGCCGTCAGGACGAACACGGTGGGCCAGAAGGGAATGCCCAGGATGTTCTTGAGGAACATACCGCCCAGGTAGAGCTCGGCGGCAATGGTGACCACAAAGATGATCAGCCAGGCGAAGGAATAAATAGTGCTGAGGGCCGAGCCGTAGCGCCGTTCCAAAAACTGGGGAACAGTGTAGATGCCGGCCCGCCAGTAGAAAGCGATGAAGAAGATGCCCGAAATGATGTAGCCGAAGGGCCCTTGGAACCATTCGAAATTCGCCTGGATCAGGCCCCACTCATAGGCCGCGCCGCCGTGGGCCAGGTAGCCGTGGAGGAAGCCGATGTTGGTGGCCCAGATTGACCCCATGATCCAGAACCAGGGGGCCGAACGAGCCGCCAGGAAATAGTCGGACGTGTTCTTGATGTTCTTGGAGAAGAACAGCCCGGCGGCGAACATGAGAACGAGGTAAACTCCGGTGATAATCAGGTTGGAGTACATGTTCTTATCCTTTTATGACTTCTTATACCGGCGGTAATAAGACCTTCTCAGGTGCAATCCGAAGAAGGTGGCGAACACGCAGAACCCGAGGCCGATCCCCAGGCCGAAAATCCAGTCCCAGACGGTATACTTCGGATTGGGGACCTTGAAGCCGCGCGGATGGTGGCTGATGCCCCAGATGACGGCGTTGATCTTAGCCTCGACCTCCGCGCCGTTCCGGCTTTCCAGGAGCCGGCCGACAGTGTCGAGGCCGGCTTCGACCTCGACGATCCGGTCAAAATACTCCTGGAACTGGGTGTCGGACTTGACGCCCTCGGTGATGATGGGCTTGACGTCCGCATCCCAGATCTGCCGGGCCGTCCGGAATTTCTCCAGGGCGCCGGCCCAGTCCGCCGCTTTCACGGCCGTCTTGACCGCGGTGAGGTTGTCGGCCATGTTCTGCCGCACGTCGATGAATTTCTCCTGGCCGCGCGCGGCCTGGACCATGAACAGGAACAAGAGCCCTGCCGATACGACGACGTATTTCTTCATGTTTCTCTCGCTCCTCGCGGCCTCCGCCTATTCGTAGAGATACTCGTCGGGAATGAGCCAGATGAAAATGATCGTGCCCAGCATGACGAGCATGTAGGCGACCGCGTAGGGGTTGTGCCAGCCTGTCCAGTTCAGCATGATGGTGACCTCCTTTCATGCCTTATTATATTAAAGAAAATACATTCATTAACCTGTATTCTTCATAAATCGGGTTCTATATGGGGGGGAAGGCCGGAATAGACTCGCTCCCGAAGTCTCGCTATGGTCGCATCGTCTATCCCGGCCTTCCCCCTTGAGGTTTTCATTGATTCCGTCTCTCCAACCTAAAATTTATGAAGAATACAGATTAGCTTTCATTTAATGCATTTACATTAAATGCAAGAGTCGGCTGATTACATTGCAGGGGGTCTCGGGATCCGCGCCTCGATCGGATGTCAAGGGGAATCGTGGACAGGTCCACATAGCGTGTCATCGTCTGCCTTCCGGAAAGACGGCGGTTCGACGAGAAATCATACCACAGTCCCGCGGGAAGATACACCCAAAGGAATCAATCTGTTTGCCAATCCTGGGCTTCATGTCTTTTCCGGGCTGAAGCTACGGCGACGACCGAATCCATGGTGGCTCGTCCGCGCGAAAAAGCATGGTATCACAATTCTCCGCGAAGATGAAACGTGTACGTTAACGCCTGAGAAAATAATATATGAATTATCCTTTCCATCCAATTGTTAAGTAAAATATAATATATCAGTCTCGATGAGAAGAAAAGCTTCTTTTCGCATTTCCAAAACCCTGGAGGGAATCATGATGCCGAAACCGCGCCAGCGGCAACTCTTTCTTGTTCTGACGGCCGCATGTCTTCTCGTTGTGTCCGGCCTGTGGGCCTTCGGCCAGGACCGGTTCAACGAAGACCTGCTGAAGAATTTCGCGTATCGCAACCTCGGTCCCTTCCGGGCCGGCTCGTGGGTGACGTCTTTCGCCGTCCCTACGGTGCCGCTCAAAGAACATCTTTATACGTTCTATGTTGGAACCCGCAACGGCGGCGTCTGGAAGACGGTGAACGCCGGCACGACATTCGAGCCTGTCTTCGACGCCCAGAGCAAGCTGTCGATCGGCGACGTGGCCGTGGCCCCGTCCGACGCTAATGTCGTCTGGGTCGGCACGGGCGAAGCCTATTGCGCTCGGAGCTCTCACTCGGGCGACGGTATCTACAAGTCCACGGATGCCGGCAAGACCTGGAAAAATATGGGTCTCCGGGATTCCCAGCACATCGCCAGGGTCATCATCCATCCCAAGAATCCGAGTATCGTCTACGTCGCGGCCATGGGGCACCTCTTCACGCCCAACGCCGAGAGGGGCGTTTTCCGGACGATGGACGGCGGCAAGTCCTGGGAAAAGGTTTTTTATATCAACGACAAGATCGGCGTCATCGACCTCGTCTTCAACAACGGCAATCCGAATATCCTTTACGCGGCGTCTTACGACTTGGCCCGCTATCCCTGGCACCTTGAAATCGGCGGCCCGGAAAGCGCCATCTATAAAACCGTGGACGCCGGAAAGACCTGGACGAGACTCGGCGGCGGCCTCCCGTCGGGGCGCATCGGGCGCATCGGCTTCGACATCTTTCAGAAAAGTCCGGACATCCTTTATGCCGTTGTCGAAAACGCCAATAGGCGGCCGCCCACGCCGCAGGAGATCGAACAGGACAAGCGCCGCGGCATCGAGCCGCAGCAACGCCAGTTGGGCGGCGAGGTCTATCGTACGGACGACGGCGGCAAGAGCTGGCGGAAGGTGAACGCCGCCGGCACCGAGTCGGCGTTCGACAAGGCCCCCTACTCCTTCAACCAGCTCCGCGTAGACCAGCAGGACCCGAACACGCTCTACATCACCGCCCAGTCGCTGGCCAACTCCACGGACGGCGGAAAAACGTGGCACGGAATCAGCTGGCCCTCGGACGGCGTCTTCCAGAAGGCTTTCGGCGATTGGCGCTGCATGTGGGTCGATCCCCAGAATTCCGACCGGTTGATCTTCGGCAGCGACGGCGGCGTGAATATTTCTTACGACCGCGGCAAGACCTGCCACCATTTTTACAACATCCCGCTCGGCGAGTTCTACGCCATCGGCGTGGACATGGAGGATCCCTACAACATCTACGGCGGGATGCAGGACCATGATTCCTGGAAAGGCCCGTCGAACGGCTGGGCCGGCGATATCACCCTGACGGACTGGGTGACGGTCGGCGGCGGCGACGGCATGTACAATCAGATCGACCCCACGGACAGCCGCTGGGTCTATAACAACCGGGAGATGGGCTCCATGTGGCGGCTGGACCAAAAGCTGGGAGTTCAGACGCCGATCACGCCGAGACGCGGGCCGGGGAAAGAGCCTCTGCGTTTCAACTGGACTCCCTCCATCCACCTTTCGCCCCACAATCCCGCGATCGTCTACACGGGCGCCCAAGTGCTTTTCCGTTCGCTCGACCGCGGGGACCACTGGACCGAGATCAGCCCGGACCTGACGACCAACGACAAAACCAAGCAAGGCGGAGCGGGCTTTATATCCTACTGCACAATCACGACGATCTCGGAATCTCCAGTCAAGCCGGGCGTCATCTGGGTCGGCTCGGACGACGGGAAGGTGCAGGTGACGATGGACGGCGGCGCGAGCTGGCAGGACCGGACGGCGAAAATCGTATCCGTCGGCGAGCCCGAAAACTTCTGGGTCAGCCGCGTGTTGGCCTCGCCGCACGATGCCGGCACGGCGTTCGTAACCAAGACAGGACTGCGTTTCGATGATTTCCGGCCCTGCCTGTATAAAACAACGGATTACGGCGAAACCTGGGCGGCGATCAACGCCGGCCTGCCCGAAAAACCGATCAATGTCGTGGTCCAGGACCGCAAGAACGCGAACCTGCTCTTTATCGGGACCGAACAGGGCGTTTACGTGACGATCGACGGCGGCCAAAAGTGGCTGCCGTTCAAGCAGGACATGCCGTGGGTCAAGGTCACGGACCTGGTCATTCATCCCCGGGAGAACGATCTCGTGGTGGGGACCTACGGCCGCGGGCTGTTCGTCACCGACATCACGCCCCTGCAGCAGATGAACGCCGATTTTCTCGGCCAGGACGTCTTCTTTTTCGAGATCGAGCCCAAGGTCCAGAGGATTACGGGCGGCATGGGCAATTACCAGCTCTTAGGCGACAGCCACCTCTTCACGCCGAACGAGCCCAACGCCGTCGTGATCAACTACTATCTGAAGGACAAGGCCAAGGCTAAAGTCAGTCTTACGGTGGCCGACCCCTACGGGAAAGTCCTGCGGGAGCTCACCGGCAAACCCGACGCCGGGCTGAACACCGTCCTTTGGGACATGCGCCTCCCCAAAAGCCAACAGGCACCGCGCTTTGAAGACGACTTCGGCGGACCGATGGTGGACCCAGGCGAATACGTCGTGACGCTCGATGTCGACGGCAAGAAATTCGTCAAGAAGGCCGTCATCCCCAGGCGGATGGGCTGGTCGATCGGCCCGTTCCCGTCGGTCATCAAGACACCATTTGATAAATGGTAGCGGACAAAGGAGATTCGATTATGACCGTTTCATCATGCGGCTTGATCTGTAACGAATGCCCGTTTTATAACAAGGAATGCGCGGGTTGCATCAAAGTGAAAGGACAAACCTTCTGGGCCAAAGAAGCCTTGCCTAATAAGACGTGTCCCTTATACGATTGTGCCGTCAACATAAAACACTTTAAAAATTGCGGCGCCTGCGCGGAATTGCCCTGTAAAATGTTCGTTGAACAGAAGGACCCCAACTCGTCCGATGAAGAACACAAGGCGGGAATCGTGAAAAGGGTGGCCGTCCTCAAGGGCCGATGATGCGTTGACGTTCCCTCGGGCTGTTAATAAAGCGGAGCTTTGCTATGGGAACGCCAGCGAAGGTCACTGATCCGAAAATGGAGAACAGCGGAAGCCCGGAAAAAAAGGAAGATCCCGGACCTTATTTCGAAAACTCGGCAGCGAGGATCCAGTAGGGGTCCACTTCGGGATGTTTTAAAACTCTTTCCACTCCGGCCTTTATGATTTTTTGTCCTTCCTTTTGGGGGACCACTTCACCTGCCACAGCGCTCAAAATGCCCTTTTTCTTAAAGGCGGCCACGAGCTTGTCCGCATCCTTTTTATCCACGAGGGCAATGAGCGTTCCTTCACTGATGGCGCAATAAGGGTCGAATTTAAAAAGTTCCGCCGTCTTTTTGATGACCGGCTGGATTGGGATGAGGTCTTCATGGACCCTCAGGCCGTATCGGCCGGCGAGCGCCATTTCAGACAACCCGCCCCACACGCCGCATTCCGTGGCATCGTGCATGACATGCACACCGGGAAATTCTCTGGCGATGGCGCATTCTTCCATGACGGACATCTGGTCAAAAACAGCTGCGGCGTCTTTGTGAAAAGCTTCTCCGCCGGCTTCCACGAATTTATGAGGGAAGAGAACGGCCAGAAGCCCCGTGGTTTCAATCGCCGGGCCCTTGGTGATCACGACCCGGTCGCCGGTTTTCACCCGGAATGGGCCGCGCAGGTCCTTTTTGGTCCCGACGGCGATGGAAGTGGCTCCGCCCACCATGGGGTAGTTGCATCCCGTATACCGGGCGGTGTGTCCCGTAAGCACGCTGATCCCGTATTTCTTGGCCTCCCGGTGAACCGTCGTCCAAACCTCTTCGAGCTCGGATTCTTTCATCTCGGGAGGAAGGTTCAAGTCGATGGCCAGATACTTGGGCTTCAAGCCGGACACGGCGACATCACAGAAAATAATGTGAAAGCCGAACCAGGCGGCCTTGGAAAAACCGAACGAAGGAACGATGAAAAACGGATCCGTAGACATCGCCAGGTATTTATTCCCCATCCGAACCACGCCGAAATCAACCCCATGCTTCGGCCCGATGACGATATTGGCGTCTTTTGCTCCCAGCCGGGGGTAAATAACGCGGTCAAAAAAAGCCGGAGGGGCTTTCCCCAGTTCAGGAAGCTTTTCTTCTGTCATACGCATCCTCCTTTCTCGAGCCGAATTATCGACATTTTAATTCTCCGCTTAATAAGCCGTTAGGTGTAGCCGTCGGCCAAACGCTCAGCCTCCTCGAGGTGGTGTCTCAAGTACTGTCCGCAATTGTTCCCGATCAGGCTTTCCTCGAGTTCTCCGAGGCTGAGGATGACCGTATATCCCGCGTTTTTCAGCCTTGTTAAGACATCGTGCTTGTCGCCGGCGCAGGCGGGATCGACATAGAACGAGAGGCCGTGTTCCCTGGTCCGATAGATCGGGTTTTAATCCGGCCGGCGATTTGTACCTCAGCGTTTTGCCCAATCAAAACACCGCTCCCTTATTCCGGACGCAATCTGCCACACTATACCACCGGACCGGACGGCGATTCAAGCTTTGAACGCAGCCTAAAATTGCCGATAGAAGTACAAGAGATTGATTTGGTTGTCATACATGCGAGCGACCGAAGGGAGCGAAGCAATCTCATAGTACTGCCACGAGATCGCTTCGTCACAAGGCTCCTTGCAACGACCTTTTACTCAAGATGGGCACGCTTCCCGCCACGCTCCACTCGCGGCTTCGGCTCACTCGCGATGATAAAATTCAATCGGCAATTTTGGGTGCAGGGTCAAAAAGAGCACCCTAGAGCTTTCTTGCCGGTGAGAAATGACATTCCGTTCCTGGAGAATTTCACCGACCAGGCGACCGGGCCGTCCCCCTCGGGAGACAGCGTAAGCCGGAGCAGCCCTCCCTCGCGCTCGGTCTTTTCGAGCTTGGCGCCCTGGACGGAGAGCTTATCGAAGGCGTAGCCGGCGGGCTCCGTTAAATAAAGGATATATGGATCGTCCTTCACGGCTCGGCTCTTTCCGGCGAGGACCTTTCCGTCCCAACGCACGTCATCGAGGTCCACGCCACCGCAGGTGACGTGCCGGCTCGTGGCGATAAGCTGGGGATGAGCCTTCCGTTCGCGGATGCAGAGGGCCTGGGACCTGAATTTTGGGTCGAGCGGACCCGGCGTGAACGCGCCGGTCGAACCGCCCAGGAGCCTCTTCGACCAGAACTCGAAGACAAAATACTCCTTGTTCGGGTCGAGGCCGAGGTCGGCGAACCGGATCTCCGGAAAATCGCCGCCCGTCCGGCCGAGCACGCACCAGTTCTCGAAGGGGCGTTCGATCTCGAGCAGGTAGAGGAAGCAGGCCGGTGTATAGCCGCCGTCGAAGACGCGCGGTCCCGACCCGCTGACCTCGACTTCCGCGCGCCACATGTTCTGTGAGCGCGAAGGGTCGACATCGTAGATCTGGCCGGGTCGGGTAAAGAGGACAGGAACCGTGCGCTTGGCCGGCTCGACGGCGGCCGTCCGGTAAACCGTGGGCTTGTCTGTGAGCATGAACAGCGACCCGGTGAGCGTCGTCACCAGCGTCGAGCGGTAGCCGTCCTCGTTGAGCTCGATGTGGTCGGGATCGTTGCGCCAGACGACGTTGTTGAAGGAATTGTATTGAGCCAGCCCGGCATAAGCGAAGCCGTCATCTCCGATCCGGCAGGCGTCGATGAGACCCGCGAGCTCGGGCCGGATGCCCCAGCAGCCGAGCAGGAATTTATCCCGGCCGATCTCATCGCGGACGGTCTGAGCATAGCGGCGGTAAACGGCGACCAGATCCTCTTTTTTCTTGGCGAAATAATCCCGGTTGGCGTTGTAACCTTCATAGCGCAGGTGGCGCAGCCCGTCGAGCTTGAAATAATCCCACCCTTGTTCGCGCAATCCCTTATAGAGCGGGCGGACAACCTGGGCGAGCGCCTCCGGGTTCGAGGCGTCGAGCGGGTAGCCGATCCAGTTACCCCGGACCGGCTGCCCGCGGCTGTCGCGGACAAACCATTGGGGATGGGCTTCAGCGAAGCTCTCATCATGCACACTGGCGGCAGTCCAGATTCCCGGCTTGAGCCCTTTCTGCTTGATGGATTCGGCCAGGAACCCGAGCCCGCCCGGAAACTTCTCGTTGGGGATGAGCCAGCGCTCCGGCGCACCATTGCCTCGCTGATAACCGTCGTCGATTTGGAAGTATTCGTAGCCGTACGGCCGCAGGACTTCGGAGAAGACCTCGGCGGTCTCCAGGGCGTCGCGCTCCGTGATCTTATCATAGAAGGCGAACCAGGAGATCCAGCCGGCGACCGAGCCCGGCCAGGGCTTGTATGTCCAGGGCTCGAACGACGCGAGACCGCGATGCTTCTGGAAGAAGCGGGGACGAAAGCGGAGAATAATCTCGTTTCCTTCAGCCGTCAGGACGAAAATGTTGCCATGGTTCCCGGTCTCGGCGGGCATAACCGTGACATTCGGATTCGCGTCCACAGAAAAGGCCCAATCCCCTCTGCGGTCGTAAACGGCGCGGTTGAGCAGGCTCCGGCTGAGGCCTGAAACGTGACGAACGACGAGCGGGCCGGCGCCGCGGCGGTCGCGCCGGTCCGCTTCGCAGGGGAACGCCTCCTCGCTGCCGAAGACCCGGCCGGAAAGCTTCAACGGCGTCCTCATATCCGGGCTGAAGAAGAGGAGCATCTGTTCGACCCTTTCGCCGACCATGTAGGATTGTGTGCGGTGCTGGATCCCCTTGGCTTCCGCACCGACATTCCCTTCAAAAATGAGCCGCCCGCCGTAGGTGATCCGGACCTTGCCATCTGCGACATCGACGCGGGCCGGGACGTTCGGGGCGGGGTCGGACCCGGACGTTATTCTCTGGGCCGCCAGCAAGATCGCCATGGCCGCAAATAACACTCCTCCTGTTCGCCAAATCATAGGTAGTTTCATGTTGAGACTCCTCTTTCCATGGAATAAAATGGGCTCTTCCGCCGGCGCCGGCATCTTTCTTTATTCCATAAAACCAAATTCCGTTCAAGCCTTTCAAATATCGTCAGAAAAGGTTTCAGGTTGTTTAAAACAGGAATCTATTATATGTTTTTTGATTCAAACGAAGGCTCTTGAAGTGCCCTCAAAAAAGGATTTAAATATTTCCCCTGGTATAATATATTAGCCTGCATTATTCTTAAATTTAGTGTTGGAGAGACAAAATCAATGAATGCTTCCGGGGGAAGGCCGGGATGGACGAAGCGACCATAGTGGGACTTCGGGAGCGAGTCCATCCCGGCCTTCCCCCCATATGGAACCCGGTTTATGAATAATGCAGGTTAGATTTTTATCATACGCCGGATAGAAAGCATTCACCCAATAATTTTTTAACGCTTTCGAGGAGGAGGACATGCGATCCAAAAGCCCGATTATCGTTTTGAGTCTTATGGTCATTTCGTTCGCCCTCGGCCCGACCTGCAAGCCCGGCCCGAAATCCGATTACGCCGTGAAGTCCGTGCCCCTTACGGCGGTCAAGTTTACGGAAGGCTTCTGGGCGACACGCCAGCAGACCGACATCGCCGTAACCATCGCCCACGAAATGAAGGAGAGCGAGGAAACGAGCCGCATCAAGAATTTCGAGCTCGCTGCGGACGCCCTCAAGGGCGCAACGGGCGGTAAGTTTTCCACGCGCTACGCCTTTGACGATTCTGACGTTTACAAGGTCATCGAGGCCGCGTCCTATTCCCTTATGCTCAAGCCGAACCCCGAACTCGAGAAATCGCTGGACGTATGGATTGCCAAAATCGCGGCCGCCCAGGAGCCCGACGGCTACCTTTACACGGCGCGGACGATCGACCCCAAGAACCCGCCCCGGATGTCGGGCCCGGAGCGCTGGGTCAACCTCCAGGACAGCCACGAACTCTACAACCTCGGCCATCTTTATGAAGCGGCCGTCGCCCACTACCAGGCCACGGGAAACCGCAATCTCCTCGCTGTGGCCCTCAAGAGCGCGGACTTCATCGACAAAACCTTCGGGCCGGGCGAGAGCCAGGAAAAACGGGTCCCCGGCCACGAGGAGATCGAGATCGGCCTGGTCAAACTCTATCGCGCCACGGGAAAGGCGAAATACCTCGACCTGGCCAAGTTCTTTATCGACCAGCGCGGCAACGCCGCCGGCCACAAACTCTACGGCGAGTACGCCCAAGACCATAAGCCGGTTTTAGAGCAGACCGAGGCCGTGGGCCACGCCGTGCGCGCCGCATACCTTTACTCGGGCATGACCGATGTGGCGGCGCTCACCGGCGACCGGCGCTATATGGACGCCCTCGACAAGATCTGGGACGACATCATTTCAAAGAAGCTCTATCTGACGGGCGGCATCGGCGCCGCGGGCGGCATCGAAGGATTCGGACCCGCGTTCGACCTGCCCAACCCCTCGGGCTACGCCGAAACCTGCGCCACGATCGCCTACGCCCTCTGGAACTGGCGGATGTCCCTCTATTATGGGGAGGCGAAATACATGGACCTCTTCGAGCGCGCCGCCTATAACGCCTTCCTCTCGGGCTCCGGGATGAGCGGCGACCTTTTCTTCTATCCGAATCCGCTCGCCTCCCGCGGCCAGCACCAGCGCACGCCCTGGTTCACCTGTTCCTGTTGCCCGCCCAATGTGGCCCGATTCATCGCCGAGCTCGGCGGGTTCGCCTACGGCGTCGCGGGGGACAAAATTTTCGTGAACCTCTATGCCCAGAGCCGGGCCGAGGTTGTGACCGGGGCCGGCCGAGTTACGATCGAGCAGACGACGGAGTATCCCTGGAAAGGCGACATCAAAATCCGCATCTCGCCCGAGAAGTCGGTGAGCCTGACGCTCATGGTCCGTATTCCGGGATGGGCGGTGGGAAAGCCGTTCCCGAGCGACCTTTACCGTTACGCCGGAGAGACGACGGAACAGCCGGTCGTCAAGGTCAACGGAGAAGCGCTGGCCCTCAGCCTGGAAAAAGGCTACCTCCCGATCACGCGGACCTGGCAGAAAGACGACACGGTGGAGATCATGCTGCCCATGCCGGTCCGCCGCGTTCTGGCGAACGACAACGTCAAGGCCGACGTCGGGCGCGTTGCCGTCGAGCGCGGCCCGCTCGTTTACTGCGCTGAGTGGACGGACAACAACGGCTACGCCAGCAACCTCGCCCTCGACGACAAGGCCGTCTTGACGGCCGAGGCGCGGCCTGACCTGCTCAACGGGATCACGGTTATCACGAGTGAGGCCACCGCCTATCGCTATAAAGGCGGCAAGGCCCTAGGCGAGAAACAGAAACTGACCCTCATCCCCTATTATTCCTGGGCGCACCGGGGCCGCGGCGAAATGGAGGTCTGGCTCGCGCGCGAGGCCGACAAAGCCCGGGCCATCCCCGAGCCGACCCTGGCCTCGACGGCCAAGGCGAGCGCCTCCGAGGGCGTGAAAACCATGGAGGGAATCCATGACCAGTTGGAGCCGGAAAATTCCGGCGACCAGGGCGCCGGCTACTGCCACTGGTGGCCTAAGATGGGAACAACCGAATGGATCCAATACGATTTCGAGAAACCCGCAATCGTCAGCGAAACATCCGTTTATTGGTTCGACGACACGGGCGAGGGCGAATGCCGAGTGCCGGTGTCCTGGAAGGCTCTTTATAAAGCCGGGGACAAGTGGCTTCCAGTCAAGAATATAAACATTTACGGCGTGGATAAGGACAAGTACAATACAGTCCGATTCGCTCCGGTCGGGACGACGGCCCTCCGGCTTGAGATCAAGCTGCCCGAGAAATTCTCGACCGGCATCCAGGAATGGAAGGTAAAATGAAAATCGACAGAAACAAAAAGCGTCGTATGAGAATGTTCTCGGCGATTCATTTTGTTATCGCCATTGCGGTATTCATGACGCTTTCTTTGGCGCGTCCTGTTCCGCAAAACCAGCCCGTTGCGGTGAAGAACCCCGTTTCCAACCCTTCCTTCGAGGACGCTGAGGGCGACGCGCCCCAAGGCTGGAAAAAGAACATCTGGTCGCCGCAAGCCGACCTCGTCCTTGATTCCGTTGCGCACAGCGGCCGGAAAAGCGCCCGCATCTCCTCCGCCGAGGGCGGGGATGTATCGTGGAGCATTGTCGCTCCGGTCCGTCCGTATTCGAAGTATAAGCTGAGCGGCTGGATCAAAGCGCAGGATGTGAAAACAGCGGGCGATGCCAAAGGCGCCCTCTTCAACCTGCACAACCTCCCGCCCCTTCAGACCAAGGCCTTGACCGGCACGCAGGATTGGACCCGTGTCGAGCTGGTGTTCGACACGGATGGAAACGACGCCGTCCAGATCAACTGCCTTTTCGGCGGCTGGGGAAAAGCGACGGGAACGGCCTGGTTCGACGATGTCCGGCTCGAGGTCGTCTCGACGAAGGAGTTGAGGCCCTCGGTTTCCATCGACGCGTCGAAGACACTCGCCCCGATCTCCAAATACATCTACGGCCAGTTCATCGAGCACCTGGGCCGCTGCGTCTACGGCGGCATCTGGGCCGAAATGCTCGAGGACCGGAAGTTCTATTATCCGGTCGGTGACAAGGAATCGGCCTGGAAGATCATCGGCGATTCGCAGAACGTCCGCATGAACCCCATCGTCCCTTACGCGGGCGTACATGCGCCCGAGATCCGGGTCAAGGGCAACGGCGAGGCCGGCGGCATCTACCAGGACGGCCTGGCCTTGATCAAAGGGAAGAACTATGTCGGCCGCATCATCCTGGCCGGCGACCCCGGCGTCCTCCCCGTCCAGGTCAGCCTGGTCTGGGGACAGGGGCCCGCCGAGCGGCAAACGATCGGCATTGCAGACCTGCCCAGCGAATATCGCACTGTGCCGCTCAACTTCATGGCCGCAGCCTCCAGCGAAAACGCCCGCCTTGAAATCACGAGTACCGGCAGCGAATCCTTCCGCGTCGGGACCGTATCCCTCATGCCGGCGGACAACATCGAAGGCTTCCGGCCCGACGTCCTTAAGCTCCTCAAGGAGCTCGACGCTCCCGTCTACCGCTGGCCGGGCGGCAACTTCGTCAGCGGCTATAACTGGAGAGACGGCATCGGCGATCCCGACCGCCGGCCGCCCCGCAAGAACCCGGCCTGGTTGGGCATCGAGCACAACGACGTCGGTATCCATGAGTTCATGAGGTTCTGCCATCTCCTCGGCACCGATCCCTACATCACGATCAACAGCGGCCAGGGCGACGAACGGCTGGCCGCGGATATGGTCGAGTACGCCAACGGCGCGGCCTCAACTCCGCTGGGCAAGCTGCGGGCCCAGAACGGACGCCCCGAGCCATGGGGCATCAAGTTCTGGTCCATCGGTAACGAAATGTACGGGAACTGGCAGCTGGGCCACATGCCGCTCCAGGACTACACGAAGAAACACAACCGCTTTGCCAAGGCGATGAAAGCCAAGGATCCGTCCATCAAGCTTGTCGCGATCGGGTCCGTGGGGAACTGGGACGACCTCATGCTGGCCGAATGCAGCGACAATATGGACTACATCAGCGAACACTTCTATTGCGGCGAGATGCCGGGCCTGCTGGGTCACGTCTCACAGATTCCGCGCGAGGTCCGCCAGATCGCCGAGGCCCACCGCAAGTATCGCCAGACCATCCCTGCGCTCAAGGGCAAGGACATCCGCATCGCCCTGGACGAATGGAACTACTGGTACGGCCCCTACGTCTTCGGCGAGTTGGGCACGCGTTATTTCCTAAAGGACGGGCTGGGCGCCGCGGAGGGCCTACACGAATACTTCCGGCAAAGCGACATCATCTTCATGGCCAACTACGCCCAGACGGTCAACGTCATCGGCGCCATCAAGGCCAGCAAGACTGCGGCCGAGTTCGAGACAACGGGCCTCGTCCTGAAGCTCTACCGGGCTCACTACGGCATCATCCCGGTCAAGGTGAGCGGAACCCCCGAGCCGCTGGATGTCGCCGCCGCCTGGAAAGAAGGCAAGAAAATATTGACCATAGCCGCTGTCAACCCGACGGCGACCGCGCAGACGCTGGCGCTTTCGGTCAAGGGTGTGAGCCCGCCGAAAACCGCCCGCCTCTACCGGATCGCCGGGACCGACCCGATGGCTTACAATGACCCGGGCAAAGAGCCGGTCATCAAGATCGAGGAAACGGCCAACGCGCTCTTTGGAGGCCGATTGACGCTGCCGCCGCTCAGCGTCTCGGTGTACCAACTCGAGGTGAAAAAATAGAATAATACATAGTGTCCCCGGAATTCTCGGGTGAGAATATAAGGAGATAAAATGAAAATCGTAAAAGTCGAAACCTTTCCTTACGGAATCCCCATCCGGAGCTTCGCCGACGCCTATGCTGGTTTCGCCGAGTCGAACGCCGTCTTGGTCAAGCTCCACACCGATGAAGGCTACGTCGGCGTGGGCGAGGCCTGCGCCTGGGAACCTGAGTTCTATGGCGAAACTCTGGAATCCGTCACGACGGCGATCCAGAACTATGCCGCTCCTAGGATTATCGGCCAGGACCCGATGAATATCGGCTGGATCATGGCGGTCCTCGACGCTTCGCTCGCCAAGTCCACCTGCGCCAAGGAAGGCATCGATCTCGCCCTGCACGACCTGGTCGGAAAAATCCTGAATGTACCCGTGTACACGCTTCTTGGAGGAAAGTTCCGGGACATGATTCCCATCGCCTCCGAGATCGGCATCGACACGCCCGAGAAAATGGCCAAAAACGCTCTCGATGTCGTCCGGATAGGCATCCGAGTTATCAAGATTAAAGGGTCGAGCGATTCGGACCTGGACGTCCAGCGCATCAAGGCTGTGCGGGAAGCCGTTGGCGAAAAAGTGGCCCTGAGGCTCGATCCGAACGCGGCCTGGGACGTTCCCGGCACGCTCCAGACCATGAAACGCATCGAAGATTGTCACCTGCAGCTCCTCGAGCAACCTCTTCCCGGCTGGGACCTCAGGGGGATGGCTCACGTCAGGAGCAAGATCGGGATCCCGGTCGAAGCCGACGAAAGCATCTGGACCCCCCAGGATGCGGTGCGCATTGCCGAGTACAAGGCTGCGGACATCCTGAATATCAAGATCCCCAAGTCCTGCGGACTCCACCAGGGAAAGAAGATCGAAGCCACGGCCGAGGCGCTGGGCATGCCCTGCATCGTCGGAACCGAGATCGAGCCCGGCCTCTCCATGATCGCCAAGCTCCATCTCGCCGCCTCGATGAGGATCCATCCCATCGCCAGCGAGTTCACGGAACTGACGCTCCTTAAGGACAACGTGCTGGCCGGCGATATAGAGATCGAGAACGGCTGTGTCAGGGTTCCCGACGGCCCAGGCCTGGGTATGGATATCAACGAAGAGGTCCTGGCGAAATACCGCAAGAAACTTTTTTGAGGCAATCCTGTTAGTTTTGCCTGCGGCGGGGCGCAGTCATTTCCTGCTGTCCGGGAAGCAGGACCGTCCAGTAGATCGAGTATCGCTCCCCGAACAATTTATAGAAGGGAACCAGCGTGACGTCGTTGGGATTGCCGACGCCGGCCGTCTGGAATGTCAGCGGTTTCCCGGCCACCGGCTTGATCCAGAAATTCGGGTCGTCGTTCTGGACTATGAACTTCGGAACGGGCACCGGATCTCCGGCGGGCCCGTAAGGACCGTTGACCTTATCGTCGGCGACACCCAGTGGACCAACACCCGCCGCCAGCACGACCGGGCCGTACATGACCGCAGCGATGTTTGAGTCATCAGGCAGGCGCTCGAGGTGGAGGTTCATGGGCAGCGAGACTTCAACCTTGTCGCCCGTCTTCCAGGTCCGCCTGATGGTCAGAAAGCTCACCGGGCTGCCGATCGTCTCGAGTTTCTTGCCGTTGACTTTAACGCAGCCGCCTTTCGCGATCCAACCGGGAATGCGGATGTTGAGGGCCAGGTCCGCGGGTTTCGCGGCGTTGAAAACGAGCGTCGTCCCCTGCTCCTCGGGAAACTTCGTCTCTTGCCTCACCCGGATGCCCTTCTCGGACCAGTTGAGCTCGGAGGCGATGAACAGGTTCACATAGAGCCCGTCGCCGGCATGGAAATAAATGCTGTCGCCGTACTTGGCGTGGTTCTCGATGCCCGTGCCCGTGCAACACCAGAAGGAGTCCTCGGGCTTCATGAAGGTCCTGTACATGCCGGGAATCATAGGCACGTAATACATCATCATGCCGTTCTCGGGGTTCTGCGTGGGCAGTATGCCGTTCAGGAGGGCGCGTTCATAATAGTCCGCATATGCGGCATCGGCCTCCCAGCTGAACAGGTGCCGAGTCAGCTTGAGCATGTTGTAGGTGCAGCAGGACTCATGGCTGTCGCGGCCGAGCTCGGTGGACATCACGTACGGATCGGTCCTCCAGAGCTCGTCGTTCGACGTCCCGCCCGTGACGTAAGTCCGGGCGCCGGTGACTTCCTTCCAGAAGTACCTGGCCATGTTGTAGAGCCCGCGGTCGCCGGTCATCTCATACTCGCGGGCCGCGCCGATCATATTCGGGATAAAAGAATTGACATGCTCTCCCTTGAGCACGTCCTGGTATTTGGATAAAGGAACCGTGTAGTGCTTCTCGTCGAAGCGGCGGGCGAGCGCCAGATATTCGGGCTTGCCGGTGAGCGAGTAGAGGTTGGACAGCACCTCATTCATGCCGCCCTGCTCGGTATGGTTGAGGACGATCTCCATGTGGTTCTCATCGGACTTGTCCGTCCGCGATTTGACCCAGCGGGCAATATTCTCGGCGATGTCGAGCGCCTGGGGATTGCCGCTGTATTCATACCAGTCCGCCAAGCCGGCCAAGATTTTGTGAAGCGTGTAAAAGGGCGCCCAGACGCGGCGCACGGAGAAGACGCGGTCGAAGAATTCCTCCGGATAAGCGCTGAGGTAACCGCCCGCGCCGAGCACCTTCTGGCACTTGGCCAGTTCGGCCACGACGTAGTCCGCGTTGGCTTTGATCTTCGGGTCGCCGGTTCCGGCGAACATGAAGGCGCAGGCCGAAAGGTAGTGGCCGGTGGAGTGGCCGCGGAGCTCGCCGTCGGGTTTCTCCCAGCCGCCGTAGGGCTGGGCTGAAGAAGGAAGCCCGGCCGTCATGCGGAAGGTGTGGAGAAGTCGGTCCGGCTCGAGGCTGAGCATGTATTTCAGGTCGCGCTCCATGGCGTCTTTGAAAGGACCGGCCAGAAGGCGGACTTGTTTCAAGCTGAAAGGATAGGCTTTGACCTCGACAACCGGCTTCACTTTAGCCGAAAAAAACATAGTGTCCGGAACGGTTTGACCGTCGTCGGCACGGCTCGAGGCCGTCAGAACATTCGCCGCGGCCAGGGCCGACAGGACACAGATCATGACAAAAAAACAGCGTTTCATTATTCCCTCCAAAGGCAGGATTTCAGAGCGCTCAAGCGGTCGGCTTGCATTTTGAATGGCAGTTCATTATTATCACCACAAAAATGTGATGTCAAATATTTCGAGCTTGGCGGAATCGGAAGCGTGTACGATAACATTAAAGAGATACGGGCCGCTCGGTGTATAATTGGCTTCCGGACCGTGATAACCAAGAAAGGATGCGCCCGATGAGACACAACCTTCCCCATTCAGTATCTTGGGCCGTCGTCTTTCTGGCGGCGCTCTTTAGGAGAGAATCATGAGACGAACTGCGCTATGGATTCCGGGGATCTTGATTTGCGGGTTATTTCTGGCCGGATGCAAAGAGAAAGTACGGGCGAAGCCCGATTATCCGGCCCAGCCTGTGTCCTTCGCCTCGGTCGACATCAACGACGAGTTCTGGGCCCCCCGCCAGGAGGTCAACCGGATGGTTTCCATCTGGCACTGCTTCGACAAATTCAAGGAGACGGCCGACTTTGAAAGCCCCAAGCTCTTCGAGGCCGCCGCCTACATGCTGGCCAAGAAGCCCGACCCCAAGCTGCGGGCGTATGTCGAACAAGATATCGATAAGCTCGTGGCGTCCCTGGAAAAGCGGTTAGCCGATCCGGACCAGGCCGTCCATCTCTCAGGCCATTTCATGGAAGCGGCCGCGGCTTATTACGAGGCGACAGGGAACAGGAAAATGCTCGAGGCCGCATCAAAGATCGTCGACCGCATCGATTCCGCCTACGGGCCGGGAAAAAAATCCTATATCTCGGGCCACGAAGGCCAGAAAATCGGACTGATCCGGCTGTATCGTCTGACCCGCGATGAGAAATACTTCAGGCTCGCCAAGTTCTTCCTGGACGAGCGCGGCAAGGAGGGGGTCCCGAGGGAGGGCGAATACGCCCGGGACCGGACTTACGCTCAGGACCATAAGCCGGTTGTCGAACAGGACGAGGCGGTCGGCCACGCGGTCAGAGCCATGTTCCTCTACATCGCCCTGACCGACATCGCCGCGCTGACCGGCGACCCCGCCTACACCGGAGCCCTGGACAAAATCTGGGAAGACATGGTGACGAAAAAAACCTATGTCACGGGCGGCATCGGCTCCATCCGTTTCCATGAGCAGTTCGGCGCGCCGTATGAGCTGCCCAACCTCAGCGCCTGGAATGAGACCTGCGCCTCCTACGGCAGCGTCGTCTGGAACCACCGGCTGTTCCTCCTATACCGCGACGCCAAGTACCTGGATCTCATGGAACGCGTCCTCTACAACGGCCTTCTCGTCGGAGTATCCTTGAAGGGCGACCGGTTCTTCTACCAGAACCCGCTCAAATCCTTCGGCAACTACGAGCGCTTCGACTGGATCAATGTCCCCTGCTGCCCTCCCAACGTTGTGAGGCTGCTGGCATCGTTGGGAAGCTATATCTACGCCACGACCGCCGACGGCATCTATGTCAATCTCTTCGTCGGGAGCCAAGCGCGGATCAATCAGGCTGGAATCCCGGTCGCCCTCCGCCAGGAAACGCGCTATCCTTGGGACGGCCGCGTGACGATCAGCGTTGAACCGGAGCGGCCGGGACGGTTCGACATCTACGTCCGCATTCCCGGCTGGACGAGGAACCAGCCGCTGGCCGGAGACCTGTATTATTACGTGGAAGATATTGCAGAAAAGGTCGGCCTGAAGGTAAACGGCCGGCCCGTCGAGACGGCGCTTGAAAAAGGCTTCGCCCGTCTCAGCAGGACGTGGAATAAAGGCGACGTCATCGAGCTCGACCTGCCCATGCCGGTCCGGAAAGTGATGCCCAATTGGCAGATCCGGGACGACGAGGGACGGGTCGCCCTGGAGCGCGGGCCGCTGGTATACTGCGCCGAGTGGCCGGACAACGGCGGCCACGCGCTGAACCTGTTCGTACCGGACGACTCCGCGTTCAAGAGTGAGTTCCGGTCCGATCTGCTCGGAGGCGTCTCGGTCATCACGGGTAATGTCATGGCCCTGGAGCGGGAAAAAGACAGGGTTTCCATCGGGACGAAACGGCATGAGCTCGCGGCCATCCCCTACTTCGCCTGGGCCAACCGGGGTTTGGGAGAGATGGAGGTGTGGCTGGCCCGCCGCGGCAACAAGTCGAGGGCGACGCCCGTTCCGCCCGACCCTGTTGGCCGCGTGACTTCGTTCGGCGGCATTGTAAAAACCTGGACGGGATACAACGACCAGAGCGATGATCTCTCGGCCGTTTACGACGGGGTCGACCCTTTGAGCTCGGCGGACGAGTCATCGCTCTACTACCGGTTGAGGCCTCCGCAAGGGAAGCCGGCCTGGATCGAATATGAATTCAAATCGGCGGCCGAGGTCTCGTCCGCCGAGGTATACTGGGTGGACGACCGGAGGTTCTGCCGGCCGCCCGCGTCTTGGCGCATCCTGTATAAAGACGACCAGATATGGAAGCCCGTCGCAGCACGCCAGGCTTACGGCGCGAAGAAGGACGAGTTCAACCGGGTGACTTTCGATCCCGTCAGGACCAGAGCCCTCCGCCTGGAAATCGAGCCGCAAAAAATTCCATACAAGGCAGGACAGATCGGCCCGCCCGAAGCCCTCTTCCTGGAAAAGGACATCGAGTGGCGCGAATGCGGCGTTATCGAGTGGCGGATCAAATGAAAATAGGGCAAAAAATAGTGTTTCAGAAACGGGTGTTCCCGCTCTTCAGCAGCTCGGTGAAATTCTGGGTGGAGAGGGGGGAGCTCAGCAGATAGCCCTGGGCCAGGTCGCAACTGAGAGAAGGAAGCTTGTGGCGTTCGATCAGGCGCAAGCCGTTCAATTGCTCCCTGGTTTCGATGCCCTCGGCGATGACCTTCAGGCCAAGGCCGTGGGCCATGGCAATGATGGCGGCGACTATGGCCGTGGCATTGGAATCGTCAATCATGTTCTGGACGAAAAACTGGTCGATTTTCAGGGCGTAGGCCGGGAGGTTCTTCAGCCACCTGAGGGATGAGTACCCGGCCCCGAAATCGTCAATAATGCACTTGACGCCCATTTCCGAAAGCCGAACCAGAATGTCCCGGCTTTTATCGATATCGCTGACGGCGGTGCTTTCGGTGATTTCGATCTGCAGGACATCGGCCGTCAGGCTGAATTTCTTCAGCAGATGTTCAATGACGTCGCTGAGATTAAGCTGGGTAAGCTGGCTGCAGCTGATGTTCACGGCAACGGGAAAAACCGGTAGGCCTTCGTTCTGCCAGGCTCTGCACTGTTCACAAACCCTTTCCAGAACCCAAACGCCGATGGGAAGAATCAATCCGCTTTTTTCTGCGGCAGGGATAAAGGTCATGGGGGAAATAAGCCCTTTTTCATCGTGATGCCATCGGAGCAGGGCTTCTACAGCGGTGATCTTTCCAGTCGACAAATCGTAGATGGGTTGATAATGAAGCTCAAATTCTTGGTTTTGAACGGCCTTTTGCAGAGCGGCTTCCACCGACGAATCCGCGGGGACGGAGTATTTTATCGTCTCCGAGAAGAACCGGAAGCGGTTCTTCCCGTCTTTCTTGGCGCGGTACATCGCCATATCTGCGTTTTTCAAAAGGTCCTCAACATTTTCGCTGTCGTTCGGGTATAGGCTGATGCCGATACTGGCTCCCACCTTGATTTCGTGGGAGTTGAAGTTCAATGGGATCTCCAGGAATTTAAGAATTCGAGAGGCCGCCGTCCCGGCTTTTTCCATATCCTGAAGGTCGGTGGCCACGAGGATGAATTCATCCCCTCCCAGGCGGGCTACCGTGTCGCTATCCCGCATATTCCTTTGTAATATCTCGGCAACGGTCTTCAGCAGAAAATCCCCCGCGTCATGGCCGAGGGTATCGTTGACATTTTTGAAATCATCAAGATCGAGGAGCATCACGGCAACCTGGTGATTATAGCGGCGGGCCCTGGCCAGGGCCTGCCTTAAGCGGTCATTCAAAAGCAGCCGGTTGGGCAGCATGGTCAGGCTGTCGTGGGTGGCCATGTGTTTTAACTTCTCTTCCGCTATTTTCAGGGCGGATACATCCCTGATAAGGATCACGCCCCCCATGGAGTGCTCATATCGATCATAGGCCGCGGATGCGGAAACGCTTAACGCGTAATGTGCCCCATTCTCCAGGAGATAATCCAGCTCATAGTTGTGGATAGAGGATTCCCTGGTCAGGGTGCCGGAGTCCATGTTTTGAAAAACGGTTTCCCCTGGAAAAAGATCCGTAATCTTCTGTTCTTTCAACGAGGATTCCGACTGGTTGAACAGGATGATTGCGGATTGGTTGACGGCCAGGATCCGCTTGTTCCAATCGAAGATAATCAGCGCATCGGTCATGTTCGCAAAGACATCGTCCGCTACGACTGCGGGCGTGATGGCCATCAGCTTGTACTTAATGATTGCGTAGATGATGCTGATGATCCAGATAATAAGGAAATTGGCGCCCATGCTTGACGGGACAACCAGGATATTCAGGCCGGGAAGGATGACATTGAAGATGCTCGCGAGCAATAACGCAAAGATTCCCGAATAGATGATCATCTTGCTCTGGCTTATCTTGGCCGGATGCCCTGACTGCTTGCCCCATCGATAAACCTTCACAAAGCCAAAGGCCAAGAAGCCGATGTAATACAACTCATACAAGAATGTCCAGACACGACGCAGATCGACGACTTCAATCCACCCGGCGTTGATCCGTTGAAAATCGTATACCAGGAGTATCCCGGTAATGGCTTGATAATACATCACCAGCGGAGGCAGGTATATCAGAACGAAAATCCATCGTTTTCTCAGAAGTGATTCCGATTCGGAGAGCACAAGAAAAAAGTGCAGCAGTAAGGCCGGGGCAAAAATCCAGCCAAGACCGGACACCTTGTAAAGGATCCAAAGAGCTTCTTTCTGCTCGATAAAATGGGTCAACAAAAACGTTGCGGTCCAGATCGTGAAACAGAGACACACCAGGGAGAAAAGACGGTTCAGCCTGGATTGGGGATTGGCACAAAGGACATATACTCCCGCCCCCAAATAAACGATAAAACAGAAAAATGTGATTTCGAAAAAAATTGACTCAAGCATGCAAAATCACGAGCTGATAGTGTCTGCAATATAATATTTATTCAATTTTTTAGCAAGAGAGCAACACTCCAGGCATGCCTGCTTGCCCATTCCAGCCTGGAGGACAGTTCTTGGAAGCTTCCCTGTTTATCTTCCCCTTAATCTCAGACGTAAGCCCTTCGGGCCTCAGGGTTCAAGGAGGAAGTCCTGGAAAGAAGCTCCGGTCCTCAGAAGGCCGCCGATAGGATTTTTTAAGCCGGCTTGAGCTTCGGCATCAATGGAAATATAATTTCCGATATCCATAAACAGGAGAGAAGAATGAGGAACATACGTCCTGCATCCGGTCTCGTCGCTTCAATGATAATGATCTTTCTGGTTGCTCTGGCGGCGCCGGCGGCCGGCAAGCAGGCCCGGCTTTCACTATCCAATGAGAATATCCGGGCCGAATTCACGGAACACGGCCTCGCCTCGCTCGTGGACCTCCGCACGGGATTCAGGATCCCGTTCTTCGGCGAATCCTTCTCCCTGACGGTCGACAAGAAAAAAATCGACGGAAACAGCCTGTCCCTCCCCGATATAAAGAACGAGCCGAGCCGCCTCATCTTCACCTACTCCGGGGGCAAAGCCCCGCTCAAAGTCATCTATGAGCTGAAGCCCGGATGGCGCTTCCTCTCCAAACAGATCCGTTTGGAGACCTCCCCGCCGGCCGGTTTCCGCGTCAACGAAGTCCAAGCGTTCTCCGCGAAACTCGGCCTTCCGGTCCGGGAAGAGCTTCGCCTCAACGACGGCAAGTTCGGCGCTCTCGTCCGCTTCGGGAGAAACGGGATCTTCCTGCTTTACCAGAACCCCTTCATGGCCTGGACCTTTGCCGGGCAGGACGTGTCCGCCTCTTATGTGACGGATATGGACTGGCAGCCCGACTACGGCTCCTTCGTCACCGACCGGTTCTGCATCGGCCTGGTTGAGCTCAGCGGGAACCGTTTCCCCGCCAAGTCCATCCCGGAATGGAAATACATCGCCGATTATAGTAAAGCTCTGGCCGAGAACGCGCTGATCGACATGGCCGAGGTCGACGCCCTGGTCGAATGCGTCCGTGCATTCCTCCTCGTCCGCCCCCAAAAAAGTATCCGCGTTCACGTCCCCTGGTGCGAGAACGACTACCAGATCGACGTGGCCACGGCCGAAGGATGGGAGGAATACAAGCGCATCATCGACCGGGCCGCAGAGCTGGGATGCAATTACACTCTGTTCACCCCGGCCAACAGCGAGTTCTCCAGCCTCAAGGAGAACGCCGATGCCTGGGGCTGGGAGAACCTTCTCTGGTTCTCCTTGGGCCAGAAGATCCGCAAAGGCGAGTGGGACCCGGCTAAGGACCCGCTGCCGGCCTCCCTCCAGAAAATGCTCGATTACGGGAAATCGAAGGGCCTTAAATTCGTCTCTTATTCCTATCCCTCCCTGGCTTTCAAACAGAACCCTGAGTGGACGAAATGGGCCGGCGATAAGGTCGGCGGCACCGCGGGAACCGACACCGGCCTGCGGAGCTTCCAGGACTGGTGGGTGGACAAACTCGTATCCTTCGTGAAGCGGACCGGCGCCGGCGGCTTTTCCTTCGACCACTGGTGGATCGCTTATGACAACGCCACGAGTAAATACGCCCAGTGGAACGGCTGCCGCCGCATCCTGGAGTCACTCCGGCAGCAGGTCCCCGAAGTTGTCATCGACGGCCGCCAGCAATACATGAATTTCGGCCCCTGGACCTGGCTGGCCGGCTCCTACCCGCACCCCACGCTGACCGACGAGCAGCCCGAGAGCTTCACAGCCTTCCCCGACCTGCATACCGATCGGGTCTCGGCCGACCGGCAGCGCTTCGCGGCCTGGAAATACCGCGTGGAGCGGTTCTGCCCAGCCGAGATCATGCCCGGCTATATCATTCACCAGACCGAGCGGACCGACGGCAACAAAGTCATGCGACGCGACCGCTTCCGGCCGCGCGACTGGGACGTCCTGGGCTGGAAATACTCTCTCCTCTCCTCCATCGCCACCGCGCCCTTCAACCACGTGGTGAATTTCATCCCGGCCCGCGATCCCGAGGAATTCCGGCTGTTCTCCGAGGACGACGGGAAGTGGTTCCGCGAGTGGCTGGACTGGACCGACCGGAATGCCGACGTGCTCCGGTATCTCAAACCGATCATCAGCCAGCCGATGATCGGCCGGGTGGACGGGACCGCCGCCTTCAACGGAGGCCATGGCTACATTTTCCTTTTCAACCCCAACTACAGGAAAATGCAGGTCGAGTTCGCGCTCGACGGGACCATCGGGCTGGCCAAGGGGGAACGGTTCCTGATCCGGGAGCTTTATCCGGAAAAAGGAAAGCTCATCGGCCGGGCCCGGACCGGATTCTGGGGCTACGGGGAAAAGGTCTCGCTCCCTACGGAAGGAGCCCAAGCCCTGGTGCTGGAGGTGGAGCCCGCGCCGAATTTGCTCTCGGAACCGATGCTCTTCAACTCGCCTGGAAGAGTCTCTATCCAGAACGGACGGCTGGAGGCGGCCGACGTCGGCGGCGAGGCCGGCACAGAGAGGGAACTGCTCATCCTGCTTCCCCGGAGCGAGAAGACGGAAACGTTGAGCGTCAACGGCAAAGACATTCCCTTCGCTCAGGACAGGAATATCCTGACGGCCCGGGTGGGGTTCGGCGGCGAACCCTTCAGGGCCTGCCAATCCGTCATGGCCTATGACCCGAATTTCACGGGGGGCATGATCAAGGCGAACTTCCGGGTCCCCGGCCGTATCTTGGATCAACTCCGGAAGAGAAAAGAAGACTGGCCGGTTTCCTATACCGAGGACGACCTCCTCGCGACCTGGCTGGGGTCCCACCGGCTGCTCCTCTACGCTCAGATCGCCGAGCCTGACGAAGCCATGGCCGTGACGATGATCCTCGATGGAAGGCCCCTTGAAGTCAAAAAAGCGTACAACAGCATTTACGGCCACTCGCCGAAAAGGACATTCCTGGGATTCTACGCGGACATCTCGGACATCAAGCCGGATACCGAATACACGATTGAGCTCACGCTGCCGGCCTTAGCACCCGGCCAGTTCCAGGGATTGTTCTTCGAGAACATCGAGACGGAATATACAAAGGAAATCGAGCTAACCTGCATTATTCATAAACCGGGTTCCATATGGGGGGAAGGCCGGGATGGACTCGCTCCCGAAGTCCCGACATGGTCGCTTCGTCCATCGGAGGGGAACCGGGCCGATCCGGACCGCCGATATTACTTGATTTTTCAACCTGATTCGGCTAATTATTAATAATACTTATGGTTACGCATTTTTTCAGGGGTTGCCATGAGCAATCCGGCTAAAGGAAACTTTCGACTCATACCGGAAAAGTGGATTACTGTGACGTTGGATTTCGCTCAAAAGATATCCGTCCACTTGGTCCATGTCAACCCGAACGTCCTGACCTTCCTGGGCCTGACGGCCGGAGCCGCGGCCGGGCTGCTTTTCGCCCTGGAGCAGCCGCTATGGGCCGGTCTGGCCATCGTCCTTTCCAGCGCCTTTGATATCCTGGACGGCAAAGTGGCCGCCCAGGCCAAAAAATCCAGCTTGTACGGCGCTATTTTCGACTCCACCCTGGACCGATATTCCGAGTTCTTCATCTATTTCGGACTGGCCTTCTACTTCCGGAAGTCATGGGCACTCTGGATTCCTTTCCTCGCCTTCCTGGGTTCAACGATGGTCAGCTACACCCGGGCCCGGGCCGAGGGGCTGGGATTCGAGTGCCGGGTCGGCTTCATGCAAAGGGCCGAGCGCATGAGCCTGCTCCTATCGGGGACCATCCTGGGGACGATCTTCCGGATTTTCGACCCATGGATGATCGCCGCCCTGGTCCTGATCGCTCTCGTTTCGAACATCACCGCCATCCAGAGGACCCTCCATGTGAAGCGGCAGGAGGCCCTCCGGAAATCCAAAAAGGAGACCTAGCGTATGGGAAAAATCCACGTAACAATAATTGGCGTCGGGAACTGCGCCTCCTCCCTGGTGCAAGGCGTATATTACTATCAGAACGCTAAAGAGTCGGACATCATTCCCGGAGTCATGCACGTCAACCTGGGCGGCTACCATATCCGTGATATCGAGTTCGTGGCCGCCATCGACATCGACCGGAACAAGGTCGGCAAGGACCTGAGCGAGGCCATCTTCACCTGGCCCAACAACACCGCCAAATTTTCCGATGTCCCCCATCTCGGGATCAGAGTCCGCCGGGGCATGACCCACGACGGACTGGGCAAGTACCTCTCCCAGATCATCCAGAAGGCTCCCGGCCCGACCGACGACATCGTCGCCATCCTCCGGGACACCAAGACCGACGTCGTCATCAGCTACCTGCCCGTGGGGAGCGAGGAGGCGACCAAGTGGTATGTGGAGCAGGTCCTGGAAGCGCACTGCGCCTTCATCAACTGCATCCCTGTCTTCATCGCCAGCGAGAAGTACTGGCAGAAACGGTTCGAAGCCAAGAAACTCCCGATCATCGGCGACGACATCAAGTCCCAGGTGGGTGCGACTATTCTCCACCGTACCCTGGTTAATCTCTACATGGACCGGGGCATGCCCATCGACCGGACCTACCAGCTCAACACGGGCGGGAATACGGACTTCCTGAACATGCTCGAGCGGGAAAGGCTCTACTCCAAGAAGATTTCGAAGACCAACGCCGTCGTCTCTCAGATCAAGGCGCGGGGACTGGAGATCCATCCGGATAACGTCCACGTCGGGCCGAGCGATTACGTTCCCTGGCAGAAAGACAACAAGGTTTGCTACTTGCGTATCGAAAGCCGGCACTTCGGAGACGTGCCGACAAACCTCGAGTTGCGGCTCTCGGTCGAGGATTCACCGAACTCGGCCGGCGTGGTCATCGACGCCGTCCGCTGCGCCAAGCTAGCACTGGACAACCGCGTTTCGGGCGCGCTTTATGGCCCGGCCTCCTACTTCATGAAATCGCCGCCCATCCAGCACACGGACACCGAGGCGCGAGCCCTCACCGAGAAATTCATCGCCCGGTACGGCAAAAAGCCGGCCAAATCGGCGGCGCCGGCCAAAAAGAAAAAAGCCTGATCCCCTGCCCAGGGCAAGAAATTTTTAACACTGATTTGATACTATAAAGAGAGGGGGTATTTAACCTGCATTATTCATAAATTTTAAATTGGAGAGACGGAATCATTGAATGTTGCAAGGGGGAAGGCCGGGATGGATAAAGCGACCATGTCGGGACTTCGGGAGCGAGTCCATCCCGGCCTTCCCCCTCGAGAGAAATGACGATTCTATCTCTCCAAATCAAGATTTATGACTCATGCAGGCTAGTGATCCTTATTCTTTAATGTGATAATCCTGATCGATCGAGTGACTTCGGCTTCAATGAGAGATGTCATTTCGCTAAGGATCATAGTCAAAGTGTAGTCGCCCGGCATAAGCTGCGGCCATTCGAGTTCCAGGAGAAAGAATCCTCTTACACCGTCCTTTTTGAAGGAGAGAACCTTATACGTCAGCGGGATTTCCTCCCGCCGGGCGGCGTCCTTCAGGGACGCCGAGATCTCCAGGTGTGGAGAGGCAATGTTTTTCATCTCGCACGGCAGGACGGCCAGGAGCTTTTCGGCTCCGGTCTTCAATTCCGCGACCACCGGGCCCGCTTCGGCCGGGATCAAAGGATAAAGGTCCTTGAGGGAGACCTGTTGTCCGCCCGATTTCGACTTTTCGACCGACTTGAGATAATGAACTTTTTTCCCCGGGAGGAGAAGGAGCGGCGGCCAAAGCGTGACGCCCGGCCCGGACAACCCCGGCACCGTCACCCGACATGAACCAGCGGCCGCTTTTCCCGTCTCCGGATTACGGATGATGGTACGGCATGTATAGTCGCCGGCCGGCAACGAAGCGAGCGAATAGTGAGAGATGACAGGACCCGGGAGGGACCGGAGATCAAGCTCGCCCTGCCGCGACTCGACAAGGCCGCCCTTTTTATCAAAAATAGCGCTCACGATCTCAGACTTGGGTGACAGAGCGCCCTCCAATCGCTCGAGATCGATTTCCGCCAGGAGGACACAATTCGTCCCGGCGGTATCAGGACAAGACAGTGCCGCCAGGGGGAATCTCGCAGGGTCCTGAGAACGCGGAGTTTCATTAAAGACCAGGTCCAGAAGGAGAAGTTTCTTTTCCTGGCCGCTGAGCTCCCGGAAGGGAATGGGGTTAAAATAACCCGGCTGGCCGTGGATTTCGACGCCCTTTTTTTTGACCCGGACCGTGATTTCGTGAAACTTTCCGTCCCATGCTTGGTCCACGGAATAGCCCAGGACATAATAATTTCCGGTGATGTTTTGGATGGATTGGGAGATGGTCTCGTACTTGTCGACATCGTCGAAATAGGTCCCGCCGGATTCTTCAGAAAACTGTTTGAGCGAGTTGCTTCCCCGCTCCTCCCGGCCTTTGAAATAGGCCCGGGCGCCCTCGGTGTTGATGGCAAAGACGGGGCTGCCTGACGCGGCGAACTCCTTGATCATGTCCTGGAACAGAGACTGGACGATCGGACTGTAGTTGGGCGGTATGACTTCTGTGAATTCCTGAAAAACCTTTTGCTGATCCTCCACCGGAGTTAAATAGATCGAAGGAATTCCGCGTGAAAAGAAGATGATGTTTTTATTTCCCTGGAGATAGCGAAGGCCCCGGGCCAATTCGGCCAGGTCCTTGCTGTATTGGCTGAGCGCACGCCATTTGTCTTCTCTCCTGACGGATTGATACTCCTTAAGGAATTCTTGCAATTCACCGGGGGGTACTTTCTCACCCAACAATTCTAGGAAACCCTCGTCCTCTCCGGCCTCCCCGTCGATCGTCAGTCCCTCGCCGCCCCCATAGAGGGGAATCGCCCTCAGCTTCCGGATCGTCTCTTCCGCCCTCTCGTGATCGATCGTTAAGTATGAGTGGATCACCCATCCTTTGAGAGGGGACAGGGACAGGATGGCTACCTCGTCCGTGGGGAGGAGCTGTTTCTCCACGAAATCCAGGGCGGCGGTCTTGGCGCTCGCCAGTCCCCGGCTGTCATTTCGGACAAGATCGAAAAGCAGGAAAAATTTCCGATTGAGGCGAGCCGGCGCCGCGGTCGGGACAATCTGTATCTCTCCGACTTGAGCTTTTTCCGATTCAGGTAGGAGATGTTTCTCAAAATCCGTGATTTTCCGAGGACGGCCGTTGTCCAGGAGTTCGAAATCGCCGACGGTCAGGTCGGTCACCGAGCGTCCCGCTTTGTCAGTGACATAAACCTGGACGAGTTTCAGCGTGACGCGCACCTCGTATTGCAGGACATTTTCTTGCTTTTGAGCCTGAAATGACGCCGTCGGCGCCTCCGACCAACAAACGCATATCAGCGCCGCTGCTGCGCTTAGGATATAAAATGCCCTGAGGTCTTTCATGTTCCGCTCATCAACTTGGAGGAGGAACTGCCATGCGTTCCCCCTTCCAATGGCCACCCGATTCCATTTGCCCCCCGCCTCCCTTTCCCGGTCCTATAAGACGGAAACGGTTCTCCGGGACGGCTACGCTTTGTGGAATCAAATGCTCAGAACATTTAGAGAGAGCCGGCCGCACTTGATCCAACCAAGAGACTGGACCTTCAACCCGGGGATGAGGCTCCTTGATGGTTACGTCTGTGGAAACGGTGAAGAATTTATAATCTTTATAAACGGCCGTTAAATCGTAAATAGAGAGCCGGGACCTTGACCTATCAATCTGGAGAGTTTCGTTATAAGGGATGATATAGTCTTCCTTGATCATGTATTTGCTGGGAAACAGGATACCGTTTGTCTCAACTGAATACTCCGAAATGGCGATGACCTCGACCTTTACCCCGGCTTTTCGAGCCTGTTCCTCGACGATTCCAATATTGCCCAATGACTCCGGCCTCCACTCAATTTTTAAAACGCGGTTATCGGTTTTCCTAATCCAGGCCTTCCCATAGAGATGATCGACTTTGATCCCGGGTTTGGGGATCGCCTCCAAGACGACGGCTCTATCCCCTCCCACCTTTTCCTCGCCGATGATTCGATAATCGTGTTGGGATTGGGCATCCCGGCCGAGAATCCCGACCGGGCCCAGAATGACATATTTGTATTGATAGCGCAGGGTTTTCAAATCAGCACCGGGAACGTTTTTCTCCCGGCCATTTTCTTTAAGAAGCCGGCGCGTTTCTTCGAGGCGACCTCCCATCTGGATCATCTGATAATCATAAAGATATTGATTCTTCTTTTGCCGCGTGGCTTCGATGGTATACCCTTGAAGAGTCCAGGGCATACCGCCTTCCTTGGGAATTTGTTTTTGGCGGATAAAGGTCATTCTTTCTGTGATTTCCTCCTGGCAGACAAAATGGAGCGCGGCCTGCTTCAGTTTTTCACAGTACTCGGCGGTCTTCTGCAGGATGTCAGCCAAGTTGTCGGAATCGGCCTTCGTCGCCTGAATTCGATCCCGAAATGATATCATCTCAGGGCTCACGATCCGAGGTCCTCCCTCCAAGAGGAAGCAGAAAAACACCATGACCCGAAGAATAGGTTTTCTCATAACACCCCGCGGATATCTTAACATTTTTGTAGTGAACAATCAAAACAGAAAATGGAGAGCGGTTCTTCAGGGGGATTAAGATTCGTAGGATTTGGAGATCCCACCGCCTGCCGAGGAAAGCCTGAACCGCCGCCTTCTCCCGGGGGGGCGAGGTAGGCGAGCGACCAAGTGGGGACTTCAGGAACGAGTCCATTCCGGCCGTCCCCCACAGGCCGCTAGATATGCGAATAATTCAGGCTGGCTAGCGTCGTCGCGACGAAAACAAAATTCCGGTCTCTTTATCCTTTGAGGATCTTGGCGACCTCGTCCTTATCCACGTCAAGGACGTACGAAATCCCGCTGATGCCGGCCGCATCCTTCGTCAAGGCGGCGATGTCGTCTCTCGTGATGTAGCTCAGCGCGAACTTGCGGTTTCCGGCCATGAGCTGGCGCAGCCCCTGGCTCAGTCTCCTGAAGTAGCTATAGAGGCCGATGGCGCCGGAGGGGAGTTCATCGAAGCGTTTGCCGTACTCTTTCTTGAGCTCGGGAGAGGTCACAAAGATCTCTTCGCGGGAACTGCCGAACCGTTCGACATAAACCGGGATCTGGCCTTCCTCGATCCGCTTACCGATGGTTTTGCCGACCATCGCCGCGGCCAGCGCGCTCCTGGCCATGCCGATGGCCTTGGCATAGGGCGCGCCGAGCGCGAGCGTCTTAAAGATCTGATCTTCAAAAGTGATGCCGCCGGCGAAGACGATATCGGGCAGGTATTCGCTCTTCTTGGCCAGCTGGTGGGCAAAATTGTAAGTCAGGGACCAGATCTCGACGCTCGGGATGCCCCATTCATTCATCATTCTCCAGGGGCTCATGCCCGTCCCGCCGCCGGCGCCGTCTACGGTCAGCATGTCGATTTTGGCCTTGGAGGCGTATTTCACGGCGCGGGCCAGATCCACCGGACGATAAGCGCCGGTCTTGAGAAAAACGTACTTGGCGCCGATCTTGCGGAGCTCCTTGACTCTCTTCATGAAGCTCTCTTCCTCAACCATGCCGAGGCGGGAATGTCGCTCGAATTCCTTGAAGCTGCCTTTCTCGAAGGCGGCCACAACGTTCGGGTCTTCGGGATCGGGAAGGACGATGTAGCCGCGTTTCCTCAGCTCCTGAGCCTTTTTGAGGCTTTTGATTTTGACCTCGCCGCCGATGTCCTTGGCGCCCTGGCCCCACTTAAGCTCGACCGCTTCGACGCCCAGCTTATTGATGGCGTATTCTTGCACGCCAAGCCGCGTATCTTCGACGTTGGCCTGAACGACGACCGTACCGTACCCGGCGGTTTGCCAGCGCTTGTACAGGCCGACGCGCGTTTCTAGGTCCTTGGAGCGGACAATCCGGCCGTTCTTGATCTCGGAGTCGTCATCCATGCCGCAGACGTTCTCGCCGATGGTCAGAATCGTTCCCGAGATCGCGGCGCCGATGGCCAGGCCCTCCCAGTTCTGCTTGGCCACGTTGGTCGAGCCCATGCCGCCAAGGATGAAGGGGACCTTCAGCTTGATATTCTTGTCGCGGCCGATCTTGGTCTCGATCGTGACCTTCTCAAAAGTTGCTTTGTCGCTGTCCGCTTCGCAACCGAAGGCACCGGCGGCCGTCCCCATAATGCTGAAATGGGACAGGTCATAGGGATATTCCTTTTCCGATGCGGCGGTAATGATGCCGAAGGGCTGGGGATAGAGGACCTCGGCCCCGCGGTAGGCGGATTTACCGATCTCACACATCCCGATACAGCCGTCGACACAGGTCACGCACATCCCGCTGAACGGGCTGATCGAGCCTTCCGTCCTGTTCTTGGTTAAAGTTGCCGCACTCCTATTAAGTTTCGTAAACGACATGATGATTACCTCCTAAAGATCATCTGATTGAAATAGGCGTCGAGCCATTTATGTTGAATGGTCATGGTTTACCTTTTCTCCCGGACGCAAGTGCCGCAACGCCCCGCATCGTACATCCAGCACTGGAGATCTTCGTAATGTTCCAAGCAGGTGGGATCCATGGTCAGGCACGCGTTGCAGAGGGTTGTCTCCGCCTGGGGGCCTTGGCAGCGCAGCTGGCAGGCAGGACAGATATACATGCAGCCTCCGCAAAGGCGGCATTCCTCGGAGCGGATGTCGAATGGCGTCGAGATCTTCCGCTTATAGCCGCGGTTCTGGAAGCCGATGGCCCTGCCGTCCATTTGTTCGGCGCACATCCGGACGCAGAGCCCGCAGAGGATGCATTCTTCGTTCCGCGGCGTGAACCTGACCTCGGTGACGCCGAACTTCGAAGCCAGGTCCTGGATCTGCTTAGAGTAGGGCGCGATGGAGACAAGTAACTCGATCATCATCCGCCGGGCCGTGACGACCCGTTTCGAATCCGTCCGGACGACAAGGCCGGCTTCAGCCGGGTAGGTACAGGACGATACCAGCTTTGCTTTAGGCCATTCCCCGATCTCAACCAGGCACAATCGGCATCCTCCGTACGCAGATAGTCCTTCATGGTAGCAGAGCGTGGGGATTTCGAGACCGTAGAACCGGGCGGTTTCGAGGAGGGTCCAGCCCTCTTCCGCCATGACGTCAACTCCATTCATTCTCAATTCAATCATGCTTTCTCTCCCAGGGAGCGTTTGCCGTCCTCGGTTTCAAGGTCGCACCTCAGGCAACGTCTGGCCTCCGCACAAGCCTTGGCCTCACTCAAGCCCAGCTCGACCTCCTTAAAATTCTTCAGGCGTCGTGAAATAGAGAGGTGCTTCATTTGGGGCCGCTGCGCTTTGGCCACTTCCTCTTCAGATAGCTTTACGGGCTTGACATAGATAGACGGCCGATTGAGAGGATACTCCCGAGTGAAGGGCAGCCCACAGAGATATTTCTCGATGGTTTCAGCTGCGTTCTTGCCTGCGGCCATGGCCTCGACGACGGTCCAGGGACCGGTTACGGCATCACCGCCGGCAAACACTCCTTTTCGAGTCGTCATCCGCGTTTCGCGGTCGATGACGATATTCTCCCGGTCCCGGCTAATGCCATCTGTCTCAGCGATATACGACGTGTCGGGCCGCTCGCTGATAGCCAGAATGAGCGTATCGAGTTCGATGGTGAAGTTGGAACCCTCGATGGGCTCCGGCTTCGGGCGGCCGCTCGCATCGATTTCGCCGAGCTTCAGTCGGACGCATTCAACCGCCATCGCCTTTCCGTTCTCAACGATAATCTTCACCGGAACCGTCAGGAACTGGATATCCACTCCCTCCTCGATGGCCGCATCAACTTCTTCCGCCAAAGCCGGCATCTCCGCTTTCGTCCGCCGGTAAAGGATGGTAACTTTCTCGCATTGGCTGTCTCGGTGCGCGGACCGCGCCGCGTCGATAGCGGAATTTCCTCCGCCCGCCACACACACCCGTTTACCGATCGGCACCCTTTCACCGAGATTCACCGCCCTGAGATACTCAAGAGAGTGCAGGACCCCGTTGGCATCCTCACCCGGAATACCCATTTGCTGGGACTTCCCGGCCCCTGTGGCGATAAACACGGCTTTGTAACCGATGCCGAATAAACTGTCGATAGTGAAATCCTTCCCCAAGGCCAAGCCTCTACGGACTTCAACGCCGCTCTTGATGACATTCTCAATATCTTTGCCGACGATGTCTTTGGGCAGCCGGTGGTCGGGAATCCCGACGGCCAACATTCCTCCCGCGACAGGCAGCGCCTCGAAAATCGTGGGCCGGAAGCCTTTCCTGGCTAAATAATAGCCGGCGGTCAACCCCGCAGGGCCTGCTCCGACGATTGCGATTCTCTCCCTGTTCTGTGCGACCGGTTCCGGGACATAGCAGATCCCTTTCTTGTCCGCCCAGTCCGTGATGAAGCGCTTGAGCCCGCGGATCGAAATCGGTTCGCCGGCCTCTCCGGCGCGGCAAACCTTCTCGCAAGGATGATGACATACTCGCGCGCAAACGGATGGAAGGGGATTATCCTTCATGATGATCCGGAAAGCGTCCTCATATTTCCCCTCGGCAATCAGGGCAATATAAGTGGAAGCTTCCTGGTCGATAGGACAGATGTATTGACACGGGGAGGATATGAGCTCCTTACAGACGAGAGCAGGGCATCTTTTCTGCTTGATATGCTGTTCATATTCGTTGCGAAAGTAACGGAGCGTAGAGAGCACCGGATTGGCGGCGGTCTGTCCCAGTCCGCAGAGCGAGGAGTCTTTCACGGCCAGGGCCAGCTCTTCCAGAAGTTCCATGTCGCCTTCCCGGCTCTTCCCCTCTGTAATGCCCTTGACGATTTCCCACATCCGTTGCGTCCCTTCGCGGCAGGAGAGGCACTTCCCGCAGGACTCATCACGCAAGAAATTCAAGAAATATTTGGCGATATCGACCATGCAGGTCTTCTCATCCATGACAATCATGCCGCCGGACCCCATGATCGATCCCGCCTGAGTCAGGCCTTCGTAGTCGATGGGCAGGTCGAGATGCTCCCTGGGGAGGCAGCCGCCCGAGGGCCCGCCGGTCTGAACGGCCTTGAAAGCCCGTCCCTCCGGAATTCCTCCACCGATATCGAAGATGATGTCCCTGAGCGTCGTCCCCATAGGGACTTCAACCAGCCCGGTATTTTTGATCTTCCCTACCAGGGAGAAGATTTTCGTCCCTTTGCTTTTCTCCGTGCCGATGGAAGCGTACCAATCGGCCCCTTTGGTGATGATCAAAGGAATGTTGCCCCAGGTCTCGACGTTATTGATGACCGTCGGCTTCCCCCAGAGCCCCCGGCTTACGGGAAAAGGAGGACGCTGGCGTGGTTCACCCACACGCCCCTCGATAGAAGCGATGAGGGCCGTCTCTTCGCCGCAGACAAAGGCTCCGGCTCCTTTGACAATTCGGATATCGAAATCGAAGCCGGTGCCGAGGATGTTTTCTCCCAGAAGGCCGAGTTTATGGAGATCCTCCAGGGCTAGGATGACATGCTTGACCGCCAGGGGATACTCATCTCTGACGTAAACAATTCCCTCCCGGGCCCCGATGGCATACGCCCCGATCATCATCCCTTCCAGCACGCGGTGCGGATTCCCCTCCAACAGGCTTCGGTCCATATAGGCGCCGGGATCTCCTTCGTCAGCGTTGCAGATGATGTATTTGAGGTCTCCCTTGGACTTCCGGCCGGCAGCCCATTTTTGGCCGGTGGGGAATCCCGCTCCTCCGCGGCCTCGGAGACCGGAACGCTGGATGGTTTGAATCACTTCGTCCGGCTTCAAATTTGTCAGGACCTTGATCAGGGAACGATAGCCGCCGATGGAAAAGTAGTCATTGATCTCCCTGGGGTCAATCAGGGCATTGTCGCCCAGGATCACTCGTTTCTGTTTCTTATAAAACGAGATCTCCTTCTCTTTTGTGGCCTTTTCGCCGGTGAGGGGGTCCGCGTAAAGGAGGCCCGGCATGATCTCATTGCGCAGGATGGTCCGAGCGATGATATCCCGTCCATGATGAGGATCGACTTTCTGGTAGAAGATATCCTGGGGATAGATGATAATGTTCGGCTCGGCTTCGCAAAAGCCATGGCAGCCGGTGACCTTGAGAACGATCTTGTCTTCCAGTTTCTCCGTCTTGATCGCTTTCTTCAAGGAGTTGACAACTTTGAGTGAACCCCTTGCCCGCCCACAAGTTCCGGCCGAGATAGTCAGGACGGGCCTTCGTTCGGATTTCCTCTGCCCAAGCCGGTTCGCAATAACCTTTTCCAGGTCATGGATTGTCCTAAGCTTATCGGATTTGTTCATGACTCATCCCTTTTTTGGTATTTCTTCAAGATGGAGCCGACTTTCCGGATGTTAACCTGGGCGTGATAATTGCCATCCACGACAACAACCGGGCCGATGGCGCAGCATCCCAGGCAGGCGACAGTTTCCAGCGTAAACATGTTATCGGGCGTCGTCTCCCCGGCTTTAACACCAAGTCTCCGTTCGAACTCATCGAGGATCTTCGGCCCCCCCCGGACATGACAGGCCGTGCCCAAGCAGACTGTGCAGGTATGCCGGCCGCGGGGCTTCAGGCTGAAGGCTCGGAAGAATGTCGCCACACCGATGACATCGATGAGAGGGATGGATAACAGTTCAGCAACCAGTTTCAGGGAATCCTGGGGGAGATAACAGTACTCGGCCTGGATATCCTGCAGGATCGCGATGAGGGCTTTCTTTTTCCCGCCGTGCTTTTCGACGAGCGATTCGACTTTTTCAGTATCAGCGCCCACTGTTTACCTCCATATCAATAGGATTGCATGGAAAAGGCATTCTTCCAGGAAGAAGGTGTCTGAGTCATGCGCCCAACCAGACCTGGATAAAAAATGAGGCGGGAGATTGTCCGTATGTAGGAATAGATTATAAAAAGGCTTTTTGGGGAGCACATAAAGGACTCATGAAAGCTTAAAAGAATATATAAATCCTTCTTAACCTGAAAAAAACATAAGAAGTGTATATACCAAAGCTCATTCGCCTTTGTCAAGCTGTTTACGGCAGAAAGCTCCCCCAAAAATCGGAGGATCTGCTCTCGTTTGGCCCTAATTATTGGGGGATATCCTGGTTTACAGAATCATGGCTTCTCTTCAGACAGGAAGCCTAACGCCATCTCGTTCTCGGCATCCATTACGATATTGAGCTCGCATCCGTGTGTCACGAAAGGAATATTAATAACTTTTATGACGCCCGACAGGTACTCGTATTCGGGGAGGAAATCCGCCAAGGAATTCGGCGAATTCTTGAAGAATTCATTCGCGAAAACCACGCCTTCTTCATCGGGATACAGGGCCAAGTAGCGAATGTTCGCTTCCACGAGGTCCTGGAAAAAATGCGTCCCAAAGGATAAGTCGGGAACATAGTTTCCCGATTTCCGGGCGATCTCGACCAGCATCGCGGAGTTATTGATATCGGAATAGGTGACTCTCACACCGAGCCGGATGTCGCCGCGGCTGCCCCATCGTCCCGGCCCCATGAGGATGAAGGATTTCTTCGGGAACATTACGTTCAGTCGACTCACCGCATCGCCCACGGCGATCATATCCGCGAGGGAGGCCATTTCAGCATATCGTTCCGGATCCACATAGACGATCGTGCGGATGCCTCGAATCTGAGCGTTCGTCACGTACTTATTCGCGGAGAACAGCTTCCTTTTCTCCGGAATCCACTTGGGGATCAGGACATGCTCTTCGTCCCCCAGATGACTCTGCGGCCGGCACTGAAGGATGAACAACCTCTTCCCGTCGTAGGCGAATTCGACGTCCATCGGCATTCCGAATGTCTCTCTGAGCACCCGCAAGATCTCCTTCATCTGCTTGATGAAGCCCGTATTCTCGATCAACCCGGCGAAGGTGACGACCATGCCGGACCCATCCGGATGGTCCATGGCCCGGCTCGCTTTGCGCAATGTGCTTCCGTCGTAAACTGACAGGATCCGGTCCCAGAGAGGAAACTCAGCGCCGATCTCGCGGATGATATCATCGATAGGATGAGTCTCAAAACGCCCCGTCTCCAGGTTGATGACGTCGATGAACTTCTGGGCATAATGCATGGTCTCTTCCGGCATGACATTCACCCGGATGCTCGGCTGCCCGGGGCTTATGAGCACGGGATAATCATTCCCCACTCTGTCGACAGCTCTCGTCCCCAGCCCCGCGACCAGCCTCAAGATGCCATCCTCGCGTCTGACTCGCGGCGACCAACGGAACTCGTTATTGCAGAACGCCACGCCGGCGAACGCGGGGAAGAAATACCGGCCGACACGCCTGCCCACGACGCGCTGGATCAGAATTCCCATCTCTTCGTAGTAATCCAAAAGATTACGCTCGGCCCGGTATTGAATGGCGTCCGGATTAAAGAGCGAGGCATAGACCTCCGCCACAGCCTCGGAGAGTGCTGCGAGGCGTTCCTCCTTAGAACCCGTGTTCGCCAGGAACAGGCTGCGGTACTTCCCGGAGAACGCGGTGCCATAGCTGTCCTCCAGCAGGCTTGAGGACCGCACGATGAGCGGCTCCTCCCCTGCCTCATCCAAGATGAGTTTGAGCTGGCTCTGCATTTCGGGGGAAAAGAAGGAATGCTTGAAGACCTGCTCTAGGTACGGGTAGTTGTGCCTGATTTCATCGATCCGCGAAAATTTGAAGCTCTGAAAGTCTTCCAAGAAGTTGTAATGGATAAAATCGATGACGCCGTCGGAGGTGATGAACCAAGTGTCGGGAACCCGGAATTCACCGATCGCCGGATCTTCTTTCTTCTTTCTTCGGAGGATGTGTTCGGCAAGCACCATACCGGCCGCCTTCCCGCCGAGTTTTCCCGTGCCTTGGCTCAGTCCCGTCACACGGGCAAGGAGCCGGCCAAAGTCGTGAATCGTCATATGTTCCCGGGCAATCCTTATGAACGGGAGTCGCTCACTCATGAACCGTCGGCTGAGGGCAACCCGCGCCTGAAGATCGTCGGAGAGCGAAAGGGCCTGTTCGTCCTCACCGGTGGAACGGCAGAATCGGCTGATGATCTCTTTGATCTCAGCCAGGGAAATATCTCGTTTCTCGGTGGCGAGGATGAAGAAGCCGAATCTGTCCTGGCGCATCCACTGCTTGATCAGGGCAGACATTTCCTTTTCCGAGATCGCCAGGGAAGCGATCCAGATCGCCTCCTCGAATACCCGATCCAACATCTCGACGTCCTGCTTGGGAAGAGGCTGGTTCTCATCGCGGCCGGAGTCGGGCCAGCCGGCATAGAACTCCGGAGAGATCTGGAGCAGCAGGCCCTGGACACCCGGCACGCCCTGCAGATTGAGGTGGTTCATGAGTCGGCGCAGGACCCGTTTATAGAGGACCGGGTCGGTCTCCTTGAGGAGATCCATGATCACAATCCATTCGGGCTTGGGCTTCGTATCCGGCTCGGTCCGGGCACTCATCGCGTCGGGCGCAATCCCGCAATCCCACTCTTCAACGAGCTGGCTAAGCCGATTTCCGATGAGCTCGATGAGCTTTTTTTCTTCAAGAAGAAAGGGGTCTTCGCGGCGGCCCGAGGGCTTCTCAGAATAGCTCACCTCGATAGAGCCGACCGGAACACCTCGCGCCCGCAGCGGCACGCGCTGCATCCACGGCGTTTCAACAAAGCCTTGCGTCTGGAATACTCTGTCATGGCACTTGATCTTCACTCGACAGAGGTCCGGGTACTGCCACCCGGTCGGGATAAGGTCAACTACGCCCTGGAACACTTTTTCTGGAGGCAGTCCGGGCGTTTTGAATAGGGAAACGATGCCCTGGAGGCACTTCAGCTCCTTCACGCGCTCGCGCAGGGGGCCACTGGGAAAAAATTCGGACTCTTTGATCGCAGCCATATTGAAACCCACGCCTCCCGGTTCATCCGGACGGCGTCAAATACCTATCCTGGAGATTCTCGGTCTCCCCGCTCAAATCCACCCGCGCAGATGGCAGGCTTCGGCGACTCGCGAGATCGCGATCATGTAAGCGGCGTCCCGCATGTAAACATTCTTTTTGTCGGCCAGCTCGGAGACAGCCTTGAAGCCGGCGATCATCTTGTTTTCGAGTTGGGAAAGAACCTCGTTCTTGACCCAGTAGTGGTTCATGTTGGATTGGACCTGTTCGAAGTAGCTGCAAGTGACGCCGCCGGCGTTGCAAAGGAAGTCGGGGATCAGGAAGATTCCGCGTTCGCGAATGACCTGATCGGCTTCAGGGGTTGTCGGCCCGTTGGCGCCCTCGGCGACGAGCTTGACGCGCTTGTGGATCTTTTGAACATTGGCGCCCGTCACCTGATTCTCGAGGGCCGCGGGCACCAAGAGGTCGACTTCCTGCTCGATCCAGGCCTCACCCGGGAGGATTTCATAGCCGGCCGTCTGAGCCTTCTCCTTGCTGATGGTGCCGAATTTATCGGTAATACCCACCAGCTCGTCCGGGTCAATACCGCTCTCGCGGCGGAAAGTATACGAAGTCCGGTCCGTCTGGTCCCAACAGGAAACGCCAATGGGCTTTCCCCCGGATTCCCGGTACAACCGAACCGCATACTGTGACACGTTCCCGAATCCCTGGAACGCAGCGGTCGTCTTGCGGATGTCGAGGCCGAGTTCTTTCATGGCCTCGCGCACCGCGTAGATAACACCATAGCCCGTGGCCTCGGTGCGGCCGAGCGAACCGCCCATGCCGACGGGCTTCCCCGTGATGAACCCGGGAAAACGGCCGCCGCGAATGCGCTCGAACTCGTCAAGGATCCACAACATGTGTTGCCCGTGCGTCATCACGTCCGGCGCCGGCACATCCTGGACAGGCCCGACATTCAGGGCCACCTGCCGGACCCAACCGCGGCAGATCGCTTCTTGTTCGCGTTCACTCAGGTTGTGGGGATCGCAGATAACACCGCCTTTGCCGCCGCCGAGCGGGATGTCCACAACCGCGCACTTCCAAGTCATCCACATCGCGAGCGCGCGCACTGTATCCACTGTTTCATGCGGATGGAACCGTATTCCGCCTTTGCAGGGACCGCGGGCGTCATTATGTTGGACGCGGAATCCCTTGAACACCTGATAGCTTCCATCGTCCATGCGGATCGGGATCATGAAGTGATACTCGCGTAAAGGATTGCGGAGTAATTCGCGAGTTGCATGATTGAGGCCGAGCTTCTCGGCTACACCGTCAAACTGCTGCTGAGCCATTTCAAATGCGTTGAAAGGCTTTTTCTCCATCAGTTTCCTCCATATAAATGCGGTTTAAGAGATTAGATTTTCCTTTATTCCCTCACCCAACATTTCTTCTCTAAGCTCTGAATTCATTCCGGCGGTCAAGCCATCAATATAAAGCACTCGAGTGATTTATGTCAATTCCATATGGTCCTGGCCGGGATATGTCAACCGGCGGGTCTGCACGGCTAACCTTTCCGGCGACGCTTGGCCCAGCCGGGCCTTTCAAACTGACGGCCCCTGGCGATGGCCAGAGCATCGGCCGATACGTCCTTGGTGATGGTCGATCCGGCGCCGATATAAGCGCCTTTCCCGACCTTGACGGGGGCCACCAGCATGGTGCCGGAGCCGATGAACGTGCCCGCTCCGATCCAGGTGGGGTTTTTCTTCACTCCATCGTAATTGCAGGTAATCGTGCCGGCGCCGATGTTGGCGCCCTCCCCCACCCAGCTGTCCCCTAAATAGGAGAGATGGCCGGCCTTGGACCCGGGTCCGAAGTCCGTTTTTTTCATCTCGACGAAATTTCCCACATGGGCTCCCTTGCGGATGACGGTCTTGGGACGGATGTGGGCGAACGGGCCGACCTGGACCTCGTCCTCGAGGACGCTCTCCTCGATCACCGTTGAGCCGCGGACTATGGCGCGGTTCCCGATTTTCGTATTGATGATATGCGAGAAAGGCAGGATCCGGCAATCCGACCCGACCCGGGATTTCCCCTCGATGATGACGGAAGGATAAAGAACCGTTCCCTTTTCGATCTCGACATCCAGGTCGATCCAGGTCGACAGCGGATCCCAGACGATAATGCCTTTTTCAGCCAGATCCCGGATCTTCTTCATCCGGAGCACGGCGGCAATTCTCCCCAGGTCGCTCGGGACCGCGACTCTGAAGATCTCCCTGGGATCGGGAGCCTCGAAAGCGCCGATTCTTTTTCCGGCGAGGAACATGGCCTCGATCAGGCCGACCAGCGGAAACACCTCTTTCCGCGATGGAACGATCCTGGGCAGCGCCTGGAACAACTCACGGGTACGGCAGACGCAAACGCCGGCGTCTCTTCTCAGCTCATCATGGAGGAAGGTCAAAAAATCGCCCTCTTTCCGGTGCTGTTTGAGAAGGGCCCTGAGGGTGCGGGCTGTGAGCAGGGGAAGGTCCCCATTCACGATGAGAAGTTCCCTGTCCGCATCCGGCGAGAAAGCCTTCCGCGCCGCCAGCACCGTTTCCGTTACTCCGGTATCGTCTTTCACGGCCATGATGCGTGTATCCCGGCGGTTGAGAATGTCCCGGATCTCTTTGAGATTTCCCGCCGCGGCGACAACAACCTTGCCGGGCTTGAGGCTCAATACGGTATCGGTCACGATTGCCAGCAGGGGCTTTCCCATGATGGAAGAGAAGGCTGTGGGCTTTCCCGGCCTGGGCCGATTCACCCCTCCCGCGGCAATGATGAGAACTCCGAGATCCCGCATCATATCATCCGGGTGATGAGCTTGAATTTCTTATCTTCCCATAGGGGCTCGAAATCGATCTCGTTCTGCGCCAGGGTCCTGAAAAACTTGTCCTTCTGGATAGCTTTCTTGAGGTATTCCAGGGCCGTCTCGGCGTCTCCCTTGAGGCAGTGCAGGTCGGCCATCAAATAGAAAACTTTCCCTTCTTCGGCATTCATCTCCAGGGCTTTCTCCAGGCTTTTAAGTGCTCCCTCATAGTCCCCCATATTCATTTTGTAAACGCCGTGCTGGTAATAATCCTCGGCCGATTTTGGGGGGAAAACTTCCTTCTTACCTTTTTCCTGGATGATGGCCAGATACATCCTGGACCTGTCGACCAGTTCCTTCTCCGAGTCGTATTTTTCGGGAAAAGCCGCAAAAAGCTCTTTGGCTTTCTCGGCCTTTCCCTTGCGGAATTCCCTGACAGCCTCACTGTAGGCGGACAGGGCTTTTTCATAAACATCTTTTTTGGCTTTTTCGTCTTTCACATTGAGCTCCAGGGTTTAATACGTTGAGTTTTGGCATTTTAGCACAGAAAAGGAGGCTTGACAAGAAGGGAACGTGACAGGAGTTACTCCATTTTTTATTTGTAGCAGAAACCCGGGTCCTGTCACGGTCGGGCCTATAACACCCTCGCTCAAGACCCACCCACCCGCCACCATGAGCTTCGGGTGTTATAGGCCCGGCCGCGCCACCCGGGCGCCAGTCTCAGACTGACACTTTATTTTTACTGCATTTCGTT